>Ga0209291_1001562_pt1 | contig 20127 bp, 17 predicted proteins | sample GOMGulsemesocosm_FD_184633 | JGI IMG/M metagenome (GOLD analysis project Ga0209291, IMG submission 184633) | Methane-oxidizing microbial communities from mesocosms in the Gulf of Mexico - GOM9B Gulf of Mexico (SPAdes) (version 2) | ecosystem: Environmental > Aquatic > Marine > Cold seeps...
ATCCAAGATATAAAGATATAAAGATATAAAGATATAAAGATATAAAGATATAAAAATATAATTAGTCGGTTAAGATTAAATTACGAATATTTATTGAAATACTTGAATAGCGCATAAGGTTAAATCGTCACATAATTCGTCACTTTCATTAAAGTCTATTAATGAATGTTCTACATCATCGACCAAACAATGTGGACATGCTTCAGCAGCTAACAGTGCTTTTTCTAAACGATCAAAGCCAAATTCTTCTTGTTTAGCATTTCGTGTTTCAAGAACTACATCGGTATAAACAAAAATAATATCATGATGTTCTAGCTTAATTTCATGATTACTCCATTGATACTCTTTCAATACACCTATTGGTATATCTTTCCCTTGATCGAGTCTAATTAAGGTTTTTCCTCGCTTAATATAACCGTAAGGATGCCCAGCACAGGCATAACATAAGGTTTTCGTTTGAGGATCGTACGACATAGCAATAGCCGTAACAAATTTCCCTCTATTTTTACGAGTAAAAAAATGAGTATTTACGTATTCAATGACTTGTGCAGGCTTTCCTATATTTTCTTCTGGCTTATAAGTACGTAAAATGGCATCAAACATCGCAGCCTCAACTGCTGCACTAGGGCCATGTCCTGTAACGTCAGCAATCATTACACCAAACTTATGAGGGCCTGGTGCTAGCTTATCTTCTGATAGACTCATGACGTCAAAATAATCACCACCTGCTTCTTTATAAACTTTAAACTTAAACGCTAACTCAATACCCGGGATAGAAAGGTCTTCTTCAGGTAGTAATAAGTGTTGCAGACGCGAAATTTCACTTAACTCTTGCTCACGCCAATTCGTTATCTCTTGCAACTTTTTCTTTTCTTCAGCACGTGCGAGACTAGAGACGGCAAAGTTTACTAACAAGTTCAGCTTTGATAAATCAAGGGTGTGACTGTCATTATGAGCATCTAAAATAAGTACCCAGCGCTCTACTTTAGCATCAAGTAGAATAGGTAAAACTAAAACACTGTCATATTGTTCTAAATCATCTTGAAATAGCTCAACACAGTGTTCTTTAATGACATGAACAGGGCTAGACATTCTCTTCCATTTAACAATAAACTCACCACTAAATATGCGCTGATCATTAGAACGTTTTAATATTTCAGCGACTTTATAGGCAGGTTGACTATTTGGGTGACAGTAATTTGAAATTTGAAAGTTATTACCTTGCAAATCTAAACTATTTACCACAGCAATAGTACATGCCCCCAACTCAGTTGAAAGCACGCTTTGTAGAAAAGACAGAGAATTGGAAAAATTCTCAATCTGACTTAATTTAGTAAGATGTGTCAATAACCATTTTCCTTTTGGTTAGCAGTAAAGTACTTATCGTTTAAGAGGATTTAACCGCCACTTTCTTTCTTAATATTTCATTTAAGCCAGCTAAACCACTACGTTTTAATGTCGACTTGTAATCATTAGTATAAGTACTAATAAGGGATACACCCTCGGCAGAAAAATCATAAATTCGCCATTGGTTTTTCCTAAGTAGAAGCTTGTAATTCACTGGAATTTTTTTATCCGTTAATACAATATTGGTATTAACCTTGGCATATTTACCTTTCTTAATTTCCTCTTTTAAGTATTCTACTTCCTCGTTAGTGTATTCATTCAATAAACTGGCGTAAGTATTAACAATAACTTGAGTAAAGAGCGTAATGAACTCTTTCTTATCATCTTTACTGGCTTTCTTCCAATATCGAGATATTACGCGTTGAGAAACTACAGGCAGATCAACTTTACTTTTGACAATTTCAGTAATGCGACTTTTCTTCTCCTCTGTCGACAGTGCTTTATTGCCAGCAACATTAAGAAAAAGGTTAATCGCTTCAGTTAAAGACGAAGTTGGCGTACCAACGGCTGCTATTGAACCAAAAGAAGTGAAGGTAATAATTGTTAATAAAAGTGCTAATAAGTTATTTTTCATAGTGTCTACTCGTTTTCTGTATCTGAACTAAAAATATATTTACTGACTAATTCTTCAATACTAATTGAAGATTCTGTTTCGATAATTTCATCACCTGATTTTAATAAATCGTCTGAAGCACCTGGAGAAATCTTAACAAATTTATCACCGATAATGCCCGAGGTTCTTATAGAAGCAATAGTGTCTTCGGCCAAGGTAACGCCATCATCAAAGACGAAAGTAGCGATCGATTCGAAGCTTTCTTTGTCGAGTTCAATATTCGTGACTTTACCGGACTTAACACCAGCAATTTCAATAAAAGCCCCTTTTTTCAAACCAGAGCTACTATCAAATTTTGCAACTAACTGATAACTATTATCTGAATACCCAGAAACCCCTGCAATGGTTAGCGAAAGATAGGTCATAGTGCCAAGACCAAATAATATAAAGAGTCCAACAATAAAATTTATGTTCATTTTTTTCATAGTGTAATTCCTAAGCTCACAACATTAGTGAGCTAACAATGTAATCAACAAATAACATCAATACAGCACTAAGTACCACGGCCTGAGTCGTAGCTTGACTCACCCCTACAGCACCAGACTGCTTTTGTTCAATATGCAAATAAAAACCTTTAGCTAAGCAAACCCACATTATAACTAAACCAAAAAGAAACGACTTAACAATGCCCATCCAAACATCATTCCAAACGATGGTATCAGCCATACCAACTAAGTAAGCACCATCGCTAACGCCGTGGATCAAAACACCAACAATATATCCCCCACCGATACCCAAAGTATCAAACATCGCAGTTAATAGAGGTACAGATATAATGGCTGCAAATAAACGCGGTAACATTACATAGTGGTAACTATCTATAGCCATACAGTCAAGGGCATCAAACTGTTGTTCATTGCGCATAATTCCTATTTCAGCACAGGTGGCAGAACCGACTCTTGCAATCACCATTAGTGCAGCCATTACCGGTCCTAACTCTCGGATTAAGCTCATCGCAACAGCGGCACCTAATAAGTCAACGGAGCCAAAACGGATCAAGGTATCGTAAAATTGCAGTGCTACAACCATACCGGTAAAAAGACCCGAGATTAGAATCAAAGGTACTGTTTTAGCTCCAATGAAGAGCAGCTGTTTAATTGTTTCTTCTAGTGGAAAACGATACATCCATAACCTGGACAGGATATTAAATAGAAATATTCCCAATCTACCTGAAGATTCTACAAAATTAATACCGGTATCACCTAAGTGTTCAATTTTAGTTTTAAGTACGGATAACATATTAGTTTTTCCCCGTAGTTAAACGTTTAATATATTGTTCAGCATCAAGGTGTTCATCCCTAGCACGGCGATTTATCATATTTTGTATACGTACATCTTTACTATTTTTGATTTCGTCAACAGTGCCTGTTATCACTATCTCACCATCAAATAACACAGTGATTTTATCGGCTATTTTAAATGCGCTTTCTAATTCATGAGTGACAACAATAATGGTCATGTTCATCGCGTCACGTAGTTTAAGAATTAATTCATCAAGTTCAACCGCTGTTACAGGATCTAGACCCGCTGATGGTTCATCAAAAAATAGTAACTTAGGATCCATGATAACGGCTCGAGCTAATCCTGCACGCTTCAACATCCCACCTGAAAGCTCGGAAGGCATTAAATCTTCAAAGCCAGCTAGGTTCATTAATTCCAATTTTAGCCGAGTCATAATATCAATAGTGTGATCATCGAGTTCGGTATGGTGTTGTAATGGCAACTTGATATTTTCACCAACTGTCATAGAACTGAACAGTGCCCCCCCCTGAAAAGCAACGCCCATTTTTTGTCGTAACTTTAATAACGTTTTTCGGCTAGCGTTAACCACGTCAACTTCGTCAATAACAATACTGCCAGATGTTGGGGTCAATAAGGCCAACATATGATTCAACAAGGTACTTTTACCTGAACCACTCCCCCCCATAATGACTCTAATTTCTCCCTTTTCTACAGAAAAATTAAGGTCTTTTAGTATTTGGCGATCGCCATAATGTGTCACCAAATTATTGACTTCAATAATACTTTTATTACTTGACGTCATGACTATTCCGTTATTTGGTCAAGGCTGTCGATCATAGGAAAGACTTTATTTAAATGAGTCAGTTCCATAACCTGCAATGGAGCTCCTCTGGCTCCCACTATCGTCAAGGATAACTGTTTATTTTTTGCCAGATTGTAAGTTTCTACTAATGTGGCGATGCCTGAACTATCGATATAACTCAACGCAGAAAAATCAACAATTACTGAATTTCCTGACTCGACAATAGCAAGTAACTGCTTTCTTACTTGTGGTGAGTTATGTAAGTCTACTTCACCACTAAGCGCTAGCAATTGATAATCTAAATGTGTTTTTTGCACAAAGGTCATTTTTGAGATCCTTTAGGTAAGTATTTTTTCAATTCTAATATGTTGCCCACAGAGTCGTGAGGCGGTAATAATTGAACGAAATCCATCACTTTATAAATAAGTTGCAGGCCTAAGCCTCCAGGCTCTAACAAACTTTTTTTTCTAAGTTCTAAGCATGATTTATCTATGCATTGAGCGAAATCTTGCAAATGAAATATAGCTTCATCATCATGCTGAAATATTTCAAGAACAATGCGTCCGGACTCACCACAATAAGCATAGCGAATGATATTGGTGCAGGCTTCGTCAATAACAAGGGTAATTAGATTAATATCACTCTCGGAATATGCCAACGTATGGCAAGCCTCGCGTACTTTATCTCTAATTTGGCACAATTGACTCGTACAAGCGCTGTGTTCAACATGTAAAATGCGTTTCATAAAGATTATCTTTTTGTTGGATAATTGCACCTTAACATTATTCTCAGTGAAAAAGGTAGCGCTGGTACAACTAATATTTATGTAATAAAGATAGTTAATAAACAAATATAATTACCGTTTCAATTGCTGGTAAATATCAATTATGAGCTTTGATTACTCTTTCTTATTAACGGAGTTTTAAGATCCCATAAGCAACTTCACTTGTAGTTTTTTATCACCCCATCAACCCCAGAGCAAATAAAACTCTACAAATAACAACCACAAAAGAACAACTTTCCAAACAACAAGCAAAATAAAGAATATAAATCTAAGATTTACAGTTTTATATATAAATTAAGCAAAAAACGTTCTTTAAATACGTGAAATAATTAATTCATATTATGCATGGTTAACTTACTCGATAAAGCGTGCTGAGTGACCTAACAATGAAGAGAATTATATGATTGATACAACTGACAAAATGAATTCGCCATTAAGTGTTATTTATATGGATGCAAACGCAACCACTCACGTATTGCCGCAAGCTGCATCTGCAGCATTATCAGCAATGGAGTTGCACTTTGGAAATCCTAGTAGTAGTCATGTAACGGGGTTACAAGCAAAGCAAATAATGATTGAAACACGCGAGCAGGCCAAAAAAATTATAGGCTCAGCAAACGGCAAAATCATCTTTACAAGTGGAGCAACCGAAGGAATTCAAACGGCTATTTTATCAGCCTTAATAAATGCTAAACAAACGCTCGACACAACAAAAAAGCATTGTTTATTGTACGGTGCAACTGAACACAAAGCGGTACCTGAATCTCTAAAACATTGGAATAGTATCCTTGGGATAAATGCTGAAATAAAAGAGATCCCTGTTAATGAAATTGGCGACCTTGATGTCGAGTTTATTGCGAAAGAGGTCCCTAATGCACTAATGATTTGTACCATGGCGGTTAATAATGAAACTGGCGTCTACCAAGATATTGCTCTTCTTGACCGAACGATTCGTACTAATAATCCTAATACTTCTTGGATGGTTGATTGTGTGCAAGCTTTAGGGAAAACTCAGTTAAACTTAGCCAAAACCAGTATTGATTACGCGCCTTTTAGTGGGCATAAACTTTATGCTCCTAAGGGTATTGGCTTTATGTACGTAAAAGAAAATGCACCTTTTACTTCATTTATTGCCGGTGGTGGTCAAGAAAGTGGCTTACGTTCAGGTACAGAAAACTTGCCCGGCTTAGCGGCTTTAAATGTTATCTTTAGCATGCTCACCGGAGAAAATGAAAATACATTTGCTCCTGTCAAAACACTTCAAAAATTTCGCCAACAAATAGTCGCTGCGCTAAAGCAAGTTTTTCCTAAAATTACCTTTAATCATAGTTTTGAAAATTCTGTACCCACGACATTGAATTTTGCTATCCCTGGATTTAGCTCAAAAGAAATAATGGATTTATTCGACGCTGCAAATATACGTGTTAGTTCAGGTTCAGCGTGTAGCTCTAAAGTAACTCGCAGTTTTGTATTAGATGCTATGGGTCTCCCAGCATGGCAAAGTGAGTCGGCAATTAGAATGTCATTTGGTCCGGCAATGACACAAGATGAAGTAGATATCCTCTGTGAAAGGTTAAGCCTCGCAGCGCAAGCATTAGTGCAAAGTTGTTTAACCATAGACAATAACATTTTACCTAATGAAACAGAGCTTGAAGGACTTATGCAACTTAAAGTTGGTGGCAGCTGTAGTTGGTTATACGTAGATAAAAAAACTAAGTCAGCTATATTCATCGATCCGCTAGCTGAATTAACAGGACGTTTAAGAAATTTACTTGATTGCCAAGGGTTAACCTTAACAGCTGTAATAGACACCCATGGCCATGCTGATCATCAGTCTTGTCGCCATTTAATCGCTGAAGAGTTTTTACCGAATCAGCACAGCGATGCACTAGGTTGGCCACAAAGCGCACAAAATACAGTTATAGCCGATCAAGAGTATCAGTATATTACCCTAGGTGATAAATGGTTAGTTAAGGTGCCAACGCCAGGCCATACTGATGACAGCATAAGTTTATTATTATGTGAACCGGTGTTATCAGCAAACAAAGTATTGGCAATTCACTATGCTTTTTGTGGCGATCTAATTTTAATGGATAGCCTTGGCCGCACCAACTTTCCATCAAGTAGTGCGCCAATGATGTATACAAGTTTACAGTTACTACACAAGTTAATAGGAAATAATAGCTTAGTTTGTCCAAGTCATGATTATGGAAACGAGTTTACTACTAGTATTGAAGCCGAAATGCCGCGTAATTTATTACTTAAACAGGTAATAACCAACAATATTAATAGCGAACAATTTAGTCGTCAAAAAGCAATAATGGATACTCAGCTAATTGATGAAACTGGAAGTGAAATTATGTGTGGTGCCCTAATAGGTACTTGCCATAATATTCCGGTACGTGAATATGATAGCGCGGCTTTAGCCCTGGCAATGCAGAAATCTTCTGATATAAAGCTAATTGATATTCGTGAACCCCATGAATTCTCATTACAACATGATGAAAGGTTCACTACTAATGTGCCTTTAACTAAACTAGTTCAATTTGTTCACGAACACCAACATAATAAAAAGGATCAACTTGTACTTATTTGCCGTAGTGGAAGTCGTTCTCATATCGCTGCACAAGCTTTAGGCCGCTTAGGCTTTGAACATGTCGCACATATAAAAGGTGGCTATGCATTACACCAATATTAATATTTAATGATACAAATTATGCTTTCCTACTTCAGGTTTAATTCTGAGGTAGGGGTTTATAAAACGAAAAGTCCAAAGAGGAGATGTAAGAATTTTATGTTATATAACTCTAAAATAGTCAGTAATTTTAATCACTGATTAATATATTTTTAGTAAAGCCACATCAAGCAAATTATCTCTTACTCCAGCTAATCTAACTGCTTTTATCAAAAAACATATTGTAACTGACCACATATTATTTAACCGTGATATAAATGACAGGTGTTTATTTCTGTAATTATTGATATTGTTCTAACAGCCCTAGTATTTTATTGATTTTTATATTCCATAAAATCAATTGTTTTAAATGAGGTGGTAATCGCTTTATGCAAAGTTTAGTGTCAGCAATATTAGCTCAAGTAGGTTCAGTTGTTTTAGGTAAACCTAAGGAAATACGCTTAGCACTTGCGTGTTTATTAGCAAAAGGTCATATATTAATAGAAGACCTACCAGGTATGGGGAAAACTACACTTGCGCAAGTTTTAGCAAAAACCCTTGGGTTAAGCTATCAACGCACACAGTTTACAAGTGACTTGTTACCCGCAGATGTTATTGGTATTTCTATATTTAACCCTGAAAACAAAAAGTTTGAACTTCATAAGGGTCCTATTTTTAATCAAGTAGTATTGAGTGATGAAATAAACAGAGCCAGTCCAAAAACACAAAGTGCTTTACTCGAAGCTATGGAAGAACATCAAGTTAGTATCGATGGAACCACTTACCTATTGCCACAGCCTTTTTTCGTTATTGCCACCCAAAATCCATTAATACATGCAGGCACATATCCTTTACCAGAGTCTCAACTTGACCGGTTCATGATGCGTATATCTCTGGGTTTTCCGGATATAGCCGCCGAAAGACAAATTTTGCTGAGTGAAAGCAGTCACGATAGCTATAAGAAACTACTTCCCTGTATAGATACTGATAAACTTATCGCCATGCAGTCTGTAGTTTCTCAAGTCACTGTTTCCGACAATATTATTGAGTATGTTATCGCCTTAAACCATGTTAGTAGGCGTCAGGGTTTTGCCGGAAGACCATTATCACCCAGAGCAGGACAAGCATTAGTAAGTGCAGCTAAAGCATGGGCTTTTTTGGAAGAAAGAACCTATGTAATACCTGAAGATATTCAAACTGTATTTAGCTCTGTATGCCAGCATAGGCTTGAATCAGCTTCAACTAGCTTTGGCGTTGAAGAAGAAAACATTTCAGCCTATGTTATCTCGCAAGTCAATGTATTAAAGCCTTTTAACTAAAAGCATATACAAACAACAAGTATATTTTATGAAAAACCGAGGCGATAGTGGCAACATTTGTATCCCCCATAAAAAAATCTCTTAGTCGCTTTTTCAACATGCGATTTAATCGATGGCTAAAGCGTCGTATTCCCCCTGCAAGCCAACATAAACTATCCAATCGTAATATTTTTATAATGCCGAGCCGTTTTGGTTTTGCTTATATCACCTTCGTTATATTGCTATTCCTTTTAGCGACTAACTATCAAAATAACATCATCATGTTATTAAGTTATTTAATGGCAAGCATATTTATTACAACGATGATGCAAAGTTTTTTTAATCTATCAGGCATTGAGATCTCAGCTGAAAAAGAAGCCTCAGGATACGCAAAAACAAACATCTATTTTACCGTAAAAATACTATCCCCTAATAAACGCTTAGATTTGCACTTTTCTTTTGATGACCAGCAAGCCTTACATTTATCACAATGTACTAAAGGAGAAAAAACCGCTTATGTTCTTTGTCATTATGAAAACAGAGGGGTTTATTATCCTGGCAGATTAAAAGTATGGAGTGAATATTCTTTAGGTTTATTTATTACATGGACAAAAATTGATTTTGGCAACCAATGCAGTGTTTACCCACAAGTTCTTCCTCTCAAAGAAAGCCAAAGAAAGTTTTCAGGTGAATTAAAAGAAAACTCAGCAGTAACAAATGATAAACAAGGAATAGATGACTTTTTTGAACTAAAAACACATATCCCAGGCGAGTCACTATCTCGTATTGCGTGGAAACAATTAGCTCGGGGCCAAGGTAGGCTAACGAAGCATTATCATGAACAACAAGGAGCTGGTTGCTGGTTAAAAATCACAGACATGCCAAATAATAGTATAGAAATAAAACTACAGCATTTGTGTTTTTTGGTGAATGAATACAATACTTTGGGGCAAGCTTTTGGATTAGATTTAGGACAAAATAAAATAATGCCCTCGCAAGGTGAACAACATTTTAAACAATGTTTGATGGCGTTAGCCATTTATCCTAAGTAGTACTAGCGATGAGTCGAAATTTTCCAACTGAACGGTTTAGTTTATCCACACAAAACTCGTGGGCTTTGTTGTTATGCCAATGTCTTATTTTGTCACTACTTATTAATGAATTAAGTGCTTGGATGTTAACTATCATAATTTTGTGCTTATGCGGGCATGGATTAATGCTTATCAAACCATCATTAAAATTGCCTAGAGTCATCATATTACTGCTAGCTTGCTCTGGCTGTTTCGCTATTGCTTTAAGTGGCCGACAATTTGGTGTGTTATTAAGCATGTTGCACTTACTCTGCTTCGCATACTCACTAAAAGGTTTAGAGCTAAATTCCCGTAAAGACTTTTACCAAATTATCTTACTTGGTATTTTCTTACTCGCAGCTGTATTAATTTTTTCTCAATCTTTATTTATTTCTTCTATTGTTGTCTGCTTATTTGCTGTGAACTTAACCGTTTTATTAGGGCATTTCTTTCAAACAAAAACGATTAAAAAAACATTCTTTAAGGCAACAAGAACAGTAATACAAAGCATTCCGCTTGCTATCGTGTTATTTATTGTTTTCCCTAGATTATCTCCTTTCTGGCAGGTGCCATCGGCAAAGTCAGCTCAAACAGGTTTATCTGAAAGTGTTACTCCGGGCGATATTGCCAATTTAGCAAGATCTTCAGAGCTTGCCTTTCGAGTGAAGTTTAATACCGATCTCCCCAAATATAATCAACTGTATTGGCGAGCAATGGTGATGGATGAGTTCGACGGGAGAACATGGCAACAAAGCAAAAATAGCGCGTTCAATAACAGTGAAAGCTTAACAAAAATAACCGAAAACATGCCAAGGTTAATAGGCCCACAATCACGTTATCAAATCATTGCTGAGCCTAGTTATCAAAAGTGGCTCTTTTCTTTAGCTGTGGTCGATCCAAAAAGTTTAGGCAATAATCAAATCAGCATAATTTCACTGCCAAATTACACCATTAAAAGTAGTAAACCTATTAGCCAAACCACGAGCTATCAAGTTACCAGTTATACAGAAACAGAACGAGATTCGTCACTGAATGACCAACAAAGGCAAACAAATCTACATATCCCCAAAGGGAATAACCCAAGGTTACAAGCTCAAGGGCAAAGCCTGCGTTTAGCTTATCCTGATGAAATTCAACGCGCGCAAGCAGTTTTAAATATAATTAGAACACAGGATTTCCATTATACATTAAGCCCCCCGATGTTATCAGGGCATGAATTGGATCAATTTTTTTATCAAACCAAAAAGGGATTTTGTGTTCATTATGCTAGTGTATTTACTTTTTTGATGAGAGCATCAGGGCTTCCCGCTAGATTGGTCGCTGGTTATTTAGGCGGCGAATACAACAAACAAAGTGATCACTTAAGTATCTATCAATATGATGCTCATGCTTGGGCTGAAATATGGGTAGAAAATAAGGGCTGGCTAAGAGTTGACCCTACTGCAGCAGTGAACCCTGAACGTATAGAAAGTGGACTTTCTCATTCGTTACAACAAGACTCTCTTTATAATGATGACCTACTTAATTTACATCGCTATAAACATCTTGCTTGGGTTAATACACTTCGCTTACAGCTTGATTCGTTAGATTATCAATGGGCTCGTTTAGTTTTAGGCTATTCGTCTAAAATGCAATATGATCTGTTAACTCAATGGTTTGGAGATTTTAAATCCTGGAAAATAGCAATAATTATTGGCGGTTCATTAGCTTTAATGATGGTAATCATGTGGTTAGTTAATTTAAGAAAAACAATAAATAAACCGGTAGCATTATGGTTAGCCCATTATCAACAAATTTTAGCGATATTAAAGATTAAGGGCCTAGAAAAACCACAAAGTATGCCAGCAAGCCAATTTTCAAAGGTAGTCAGTCAACGCTTTCCTACTATATCTATAAGCTTTGTTGCCTATAGCCAATGTTTTGAGGCTTTAATGTATCAATCATTAACAGATGCACAACAAAATCAGACCTTAAGCAAAATGTATCAACAGCAAAAACATCTAAAAGAGCAGTTAAGGAAACTTTAACTAAAAAGTTGTAGCACTTTAAATTGGATTAAAGGTCCTGATATGTAGAGCTTGCCGCCTTGCATTGCTTTAACAAACCAACAAATTGCTCAATACTTCTATCAAAGCTGTCGGCAGGAAGGAATAAATGATAACCAAGAGCACGAGATAATTGCTCACTTTGATGAAGAAACACCGCAACTGGCCCTTTTATTATCTCACCATTAGGTAATGAAAACGGTTCAAAATTAATTTGTGCTTGTTCAGTCGTCATCAATTGATGCAAGACACTATAGACAATCAGCCCTTTTTGTTGGTGAATCAACCTATTTGCTAACCTTACTGAAATATTTTTAGCAACTCGATCAATATGTACCAGCCTTAGGCCAACATAGGGTAATTCTTCTCGTTGTAAACCCACAGTTTCAGAAACTAAATTAATATTCTTAATATCTTTCCAAGTTAAGTGCCAATGGCCATATCGGTGATTGAAGATTATTTTTTCAGGAGTTAAATACAAGCTAACCGAAGGTTCGAAGAGTTTAACCATGCCAATTAATATGATTATAAGACTGAGTAAAATTATAAAAACATAAGAAAATCTATAGGCATGCCAATAAAATTGAGCGAAGCATAATGTAGTAAGCAATAATAACGTACCAGAAATGCAAAAGAACATCCCATTATGCTTAGCGATAGGCTTAATTATTATCTTAGGTTGATGCTCAGGTATTACCGTCATTTGACTTAACTGTCTCTGGTCAACTAGTTTCATAATACATCAGAAACAGTTTGATTAGGTTTTTATTTATCTTTTAGTATATTAAATAATAAAGCACTAATTTATAACCTATTCGAAGTCTGAAAACCGTTAACTCATTGCTTTCTTTTGAATTAATAAATCAATAGAGAAATTCCTCTATATTAACTGCTTAATGTGACTTATATTATGAGGTTACAAACAATGTCTGATTTTCATTTCAAACTAATTAATACATCTATTGTTATTTAAAAAGGAATTTATCATGCCTTATTCTCAAGAATTTACCTTAATGCCAAAAGATGGTTCAACTCATACCAGTACAGAGTGGGAATTATTAAAAGCAGAAATTGATAAACGAAAGCCTGCGGTGTTAAAGCATATAGATCGTAGTACCCATATGTCTCAAGGCTTTAGATTGGTTGATCAAAAAGCATATAGTCTTGCCCTAAAAGAACTTGAAATAAAGATGAAAAGTAAAAGCTACCTTGCGACCGATGAGGGCAAAGTTGCAAAAATGATGCACGATATTTTGACTGACGATATGGCTTTTAAAACGTATCTAAGTGACGAAATGAAAAGCAGAGTAACACTTGGTATTACTGGAAAGGGGAAATTTAAAAGCACTATCAGCACAAAAGGAGCAAGCTTAACCTCAAAAATGCAATTGGCTAATGCCAGGCTAAAAAGAAAACAACTTTTTATGATGTACAAAGAAATCATTAAAGCCCAAGAAGAGTTAAAAGAGTTTAGCAAACACATTGTTTCTTTATTCAGTGGAAAACTATCTGTGCCACCAGGAGCTTATGGTGGAATTAAAAGCTTTAGTGGTGCACTAGATAAAATTACCAATCGTAATCCTATGGACGATATCGGCGATTTAAAAGATTGTGCAAGAATGACAGTCGAATTCACTCATGTAAAAGACATGGCAGCCGCAAAACATTTTATCACCCGAACGGATGAATTTAGAGAAGTACAACATTTCCAATCGGCCCTAAAAGACCGTTACTCCTTTGCTAGAAAAGGAAGTAAATTAAGCCGCTTTAATAAAGGTGCGCAAAAGTCGGGCTATAAGGATATTAAATTCTTCCTTAAAATGCGTAATGGCATGATAGGAGAATTACAGCTAAATACCACAGGAATGCTCGTGGCAAAAGAGAAAGAGCACGTTATTTATGACATTTTAAGAGATGCACCTGAAGGAGCTGATACTTTTACCATTAATAACCCTAACGTTTTGAAAACAGTTCTACATCACATGGATGCAGACTGGTTTGAATTTATTAGTACTAGAATACCAAGCGTTAAAGTGCCTTTAGCTACTGTTAGAGCGATGATCGACAGGTTAAATAGTAATCCATCAATGTTGACAGTAAGCAAAGTTGAAAAAGAAGCATTGATCAGCATTAGTCTTTCACTTTATGTAAAAGGCGAAAAAGGTGTTGCACTTTTATAATATCGCACCCTTTCAGTTTATCGTGAATTAAACACCTTCAATAATTGTTAGTGATTATTACAACATTTATTGAAGGAATTGTTTTGTCTTTTCATTGAATATATCACCGGAATAATGATTGAACCAACCTTGAATTTTAACCTTCTAATTACACGACGAATATAGAAGGTTTAGCCACAAAACTAACATAAAGACTTTTCTTAATAACGCTCATTTAATTGATATAACTTCAATTATTTTGGCTAAATACTCGAGTCAAAGTTCATGATAAAAATGACAAACCATTAGCACCTTATTAGCTACACCTGAAATAGCCTTCCTCTATAACCATGATTCATCTAGTTCCCACCTTAATTAACTTGGTGAATTTAATTTAATTATCCGCATGATTTTTTTGTAAATTATACAGTTCCTCAAAGCATTTACCTGTTATTTACAAGCCCTTCATAAGCAGTTACAACCATTACTTCTTATAGAAGCCATAACCCATATAAACATTTTAGTTGAACATTTTAATATCTACATGTACCCTTGGGTTAACTGGGTCAAAGGGGTCATTAAAATAAAATGAAAATATCAGTAAATATTGAACATCCCAATCCTTTATTCACTCAATTAATTGAGCAGATCAAAAAGGCAGTTTTGGATAATGACATTACTGAAGGGGATGCATTACCGTCTATTCGTCAATTAGCAAATGATTTAGACATTAATCATAAAACGGTAGCGAAAGCTTACCGGCTACTTGAACGTGACGGGGTCATTCAAACGAAAGGGTATCGTGGTACTTTTATTCATCAAAATGCGAAAGAAAATAGCAGTATTGACTTAAATGAATGGGTGTTAAGCGAATTAGATAAAACTTTAACAAGCTTTAGAAAAGCAGGAATCACTGAATCAGAAATGCGCATTGCTTTTAATAACTTAATCAACAACAGTAACAATTAAGGAAAAATACTATGTGGGATAATTATTTACTTTATATGGTTTTTATAGGACAAATTATTGTGCTTTCTTTTTACTTTCCGAGAAAGATATTAGGGGTGATCAATACATCTATGCAACAACACCCTCGAGATGTCTATCCAAAGCTTTACCTGCTAGAAGAGAAAGTAATCAAAGGAAAATTAAACTTATTTAATATCTACAATAGCTTAGTTATGATGATTGGCCTTACCATTTTGGCTGTCAGTATTATCAATAATAGTGATGACTTAATAGGCTGGGATGATCAATCTGTTCTTCTCTGCTTTTTAATGCTGCAACATTTACCTTTACTGTACCTTGGTACACAAGGAGTTTATTATTTGAAATTAATGCGTGAACAGAATACAAGAGAACAACGTATTGCAGATCTAAAACCACGCAAATTATTTGACTTCGTTTCCATGCCTTTTATTTGTACAGCCGTTTTTTCTTACGGCTTATGTGTAGCAACCATATTATATTTTGTACAATACCCTTTTGATGGATTTGCTGGTTTAGTCAACATTTTAGGTGTTACTGCTTTATATGCTGGACTCGGATTTGCTATTTACATAAAACTTTATGGCAAAAAACATAATCCTCTACAAACAGGTCAAGATAGGTCTTTTGAAACAACCATAGTGATAAAGATATTAATTTTAACTGCCATATGTTCATCACTTTATTTAGCAATATCGTTAATATTAGCGTCTATGAATTTACGCGAACTAGGTAATATAATATATAGCCTATATATACAAATATTTGTTTTTTATGTATATCAAGTAATGAAGTTTGAACGTGTAGATTACAGCGTTTATAAAGCGTAAACGCCGTTACTCTATAGTAACTAAGCATGAACAACAAAGGCTACTCTCATTAGCCTTTGTTTTTATAAGTACGACTTGTTAGTGTATTTAAATATTGGGGCTTACTTCCTAATCTCTTCATTGTCTAATACCCAATATCCCGTCTCTTCTTTCTTTGGCATTCAGGTAATAAAGCTGTTCTCTTGGCCTTGATTTTGATAAGTATTTGTTAAAAAAATTGAATTTACTTTCAGTAAAATTTTGCATTCGTTCTAAAAGAACTATACTTAGTATTCAATAACATAATCATCATCGTTAACAAATACATTAGCAACTATTTGGTCTCACTTAGTTCCAAAGGATGGGAAGCAAAAGATGGCAATCTACCACTACATAACAAAGCATAGTCTAGGCGCCTTAATTATTAGTTTATTAGTTACTTTTCCAGTTAAGGCTAATAAAACCTATAATATTTACCTTGATGCCGACTTTACCGGAACAAAAGTCGCCAGTCTTTCTATTCAGCAAGGGATCAATGTCGCATTGGCTGAAGAAAACTATAGAATAAATGGCTATCAATTTAATATTGTTGCGAAAGACCACAGAGGAAACTCCCTTCGCAGTAAAAGAAACTTAGAAAGTTTCATTGCCGATAAAAAAGCCCTGCTATTATTTTCTGGTTTGCATTCACCGCCATTACTTGCACACAAAAACTTTATAAATAACAACAAAATCCTTGTTTTGAACCCTTGGGCTGCCGCTGGTCCCATCACTCGGGCGACTGATGAAAACAACTGGATTTTCAGACTCTCTATCGATGACAGTAACGCAGGATCATTTATTAGTAACCATGCCATCAAAGAAGGTTTTAACAAACCATTTTTATTATTAGAAGATACTGGCTGGGGACGTTCTAACGACAAAACAATGACAAAAGCATTAACTGCTAGTAACGTAAAGTCAATGGGAACTACCTGGTTCAACTGGGGCCTTGGTATAAATCACGCTAAAATATTGCTAAGAAAAGCGAAATCTTCCGGTGCGGATGTCATATTCTTTGTCGGCAACGCGAATGAGGGAAAAACCTTTGCTAAAGCTATGTTATCACTTGAACCTGAATTACAATTGCCGATTAGAAGTCATTGGGGCATCACCGGTGGAGACTTTGCTGAAGTAATCAATAGCAAAGCGAGAGAAAAACTTGATCTTCAATTTATTCAAACACAATTTTCATTTCTAACACAGCCGCAATCATTATTAGCCCAAAGTGTACTTTCACAAGCGATAGCTATGTACCCTGAAATTCAAACAGCAAATGACATTAAAGCACCAACGGGCTTTGTTCATGCTTATGATTTAACTAAGCTGCTAATCACTGCAATTAAACAATCAGGCTTAACTGGTAACAAACACCATGACGTGAACGCGATTAAATTGGCACTTGAACATTTAAATGCACCGGTACAAGGGTTAATTAAAAATTATAAAACACCCTATTCTCCTTATAGATTAGACAATGTTAACGCTCATGAGGCATTAAATGAAACTGATTATGCCATGGGTTATTATCAAATTGACAATAGCGTAACACTATTGCCTAGAATGACATTGAGCAAGGAAGTTAATGAATAAAATTAGTAGTTCTTTTGCTTTAGCGCGTTTTGTTTTTCTTAGCTGTGCTGCGCTAGCACTTATTTCAACTTTCTTAATAATTAACTATGTCGTTGACTCTGCTCAACGTCAGCAAGAAGATTTAATAAAAAGAGAAACAACGGCAATAACTAATGGCTATCGTTTATTTCTCAAGCATAGACTTACTTTATTAGCCGATCAGGCAAAAAACCCCATTATGTTGCAGGCATTAATGCAACCAGAGGCAAATTTAGGCATGCTACAAGATCACATGGCTGATCTGACTATCTTAGGTTACCAATATCAGCAAAGTTTACTGGATTTTGAAGGTAATATTATTTACTCGAAACAACAATCAAAATCTCCAATTTACCAAAATGAAGCGTGGCTGGCAGACTTACTTAGTAATAATGTCTCGAAACATATTGCTATACAAAAGATAGATGGCAATTACTTTTGGTGCTTAGCAGTTAATATTATCTACAACAGTAATGTTGAAGGCATTTTAACTACATTAATTCCACTAGAAGATATCGATGAACAAGATAAGTCTCATGAAAGGCTCGATGGGTTAATGATCAAAATAAGCAATTCCAGCCAAGAATTAATTTCTTTTGGTAAGAAGACACAAGGTAAACAGCACCTTGTTCAATGGCCAAAAATTGGTGTTACTTTTAGTTATACCTTCGACGATAGCGCAAATAACAATGAATTAACTCAAGCGATAATTAAATTAAGCACGCTGATTTTGTTAGCACTTATTGCGACAAGCCTGCTCGCTTACCTTTTTGGTTACCGTTACTTTGTTAAACCCTTACTATTATTATCTCAAGCTACAACTGAACTAGATAAAGGCAGTGAATGTGAATTATTACGAGATAATATTTCAATTAAAGAGCTGTCAGAACTATTTAAAAAGTTCAATTTAATGACAAATACAGTGCATCAAAGAGAACGCTCATTGAAGCTGAGTTACGATAAGTTGTCAAAAGCAAATGAAGAGCTAATTTTAAGTGAATCACAGCTGATTCAATCAGAGAAAATGGCCAGTATAGGTGTATTAGCTGCTGGTGTTGCACATGAAATTAATAACCCACTCGGTTTTGTAAAAAGTAACTTAGATATTCTACAAGAGTACTTGACCGATATTCAAAAACACCATCAAGAAATGAATAATCAACCAAGCGCTGAATCATCACAAGAATGGCGAGAAACTTTAGCTAAAAAGTATGACATTGAGTTCATTCTTGAAGATATTCCTTCCTTATTAGAAATTAGTATTGGTGGCATAGAAAGAATCACGGAAATTGTAAAAAGCTTAAAAACGTTTGCTCGCATAGAAGACTCAACAAAGAGCAAAACCGATATAAACGAGGGGTTATCAGCAACACTTACTATGGTTCAAAACGAATTAAAATATAATTGTGTTGTACATACAGACTTAAGCCCTTTGCCCATAATTGATGCCTTTCCCAGTAAATTAAATCAAGTTTTTATGAATCTCCTCATCAACGCAGGGCAATCCATAACTGAAAGTGGCGAAATTTTTATCAGAACATTTAAGAAAGACTCTGATATTGTTATTGAAATTAAAGATACAGGTAGTGGTATACCTGAGAACGTATTACCACATATTTTCACACCATTTTTCACCTCTAAGCCTGTTGGTGAAGGAACAGGGCTTGGTTTATCTATCACCCATGGAATAATGAAACAACATGATGGCAGAATAGAAGTCGTATCTGAAGAAGGCAAAGGCAGTTGTTTCTCTGTTATTATTCCTTTCGAATAATTATCAATATAATCCTCTAACTCTAATCAACCTATCACCAGCCTATTCAGCTCAATAGATATCATCATTTCTATTTGTTGTTAATTATTTTGCTTAAAAAATCGAAAAACACCAACAGTTGACTATAATTTGAACAATAGCGAAATTCAAAGGACTGAAGCGATGCAAAAATTGGATAATGGAGCTAAAGATTTCTCACCAAAACTGTGGATTTCTTTGTTCATTTTTGAAAGCATAACTTTGCTATACATCATTGGGAAAATCATTAGTTTGCTTTTGTAATGCCCTTTTGCTTTAACTTTTTCACTTTACAAAAATGCTTAATTTTAACTCTAGTTAATCATGATTAATTATTTTTTCGTGCCTTAATTGAATAAAGTAATGGAACTTGTTGCCCCTTGAGTATCATTTGGTAACCTTGTCCTGAAACATATTTAAGATTATCAAAACAATTATATGGACTGTATGGGTGTTCTTGAAAGTACTCAATACTTAAACCAGCAGAAACTAAGGCATTAATAACTTCACTTAACGAGTGTGGCCAAGTTGCCATTGTAGACTTTGTACCATCACAGTTCTCGGTATAAGTTCCTTCATCTTCAATATCAGGTTCAGCTTGAGGAAAATAAGATTCCCCGGCGACTAAATCATGAAAAGGGTGAAACTCTACCATATGGAATTCACCACCAGCCACTAATGCACTATAGATAGTCTTTGCCCAAACATTTAAATCGGGTAACCAGCAAAGTACTCCGTAAGAAGTAAAAACAATATTAAAACTTTCTTTATTTTTACAGCCAAATTCATAGATAT
>Ga0209291_1001563_pt1 | contig 20127 bp, 21 predicted proteins | sample GOMGulsemesocosm_FD_184633 | JGI IMG/M metagenome (GOLD analysis project Ga0209291, IMG submission 184633) | Methane-oxidizing microbial communities from mesocosms in the Gulf of Mexico - GOM9B Gulf of Mexico (SPAdes) (version 2) | ecosystem: Environmental > Aquatic > Marine > Cold seeps...
GAGTTAAAAAAATGCAACCAAGGTTGTGCTTTAGAACACATGGGAGTAGCTAAATTAGAAGTACTATTAGCATTGTTACAAAAAGAAGCTTCTTAATTGTAACTTACTGAAACTACTGATTAGCAGGCCGTAATTACTTGGCGAAGGGGTGTTATTAAGTTATTTTTACAGTATCAAACACAAAGTACTAGTCCTGTTGTTTGGTACATTTTCAAAGTACATTTCACATAATTTATTATTAATTAAAAAACTAAAACTATGAACGATCATATCATAGATGATGATTTGTTGATTGCAAACGGAGATTTTGCAATTAATTATGCAGATCAGCAAAATATAGAACATATACTTTTAAGTAGAAAAGGAAGCTATAAAGAATTTCCGATTTTAGGAGTAGGAATCTCACAATATATCAATAGTCCAGATGTTACATCCAGACTTAGATTAGAAAACGAAATAGATAAACAATTGTTGTATGACAACTTTTATGTGAAAACATTAGATGTAAACGACTTACAAAACATTAAAATTGATGGAAACTATTAGACCACAAGAAAACCAAAACATCCTTGATATATCATTACAAGAATACGGTAGTATAGAAACCGTGTTTGACATATTAGAAGATAATGGGCAATATGACCTAACAGAAGACATTTCTGTATATGAAGATTTAAAAGTAGGTAGAGAAGCCTTTAAAAAAGACATTCAAGCATATTATAGCTCAAATAGTATACTTCCAGCTACAGGGGCAACAGAAGAAGAATTGTTACTAGTCAATCTTTGTGGTATAGATTACATGACTTTGGAAGATGACTTTATCATTACATAATTTTTAGAGTTCTCTAAAAAAAACTACAAATATGTAGTTAAACACATAAAAACATAAACCGTTAAAAATAAGCAGCATACCTGTTGCTTACAGGGTAAACTATATTAAAAAAATAAATATGGCACGTACAATTGCAGAAATACAAAGCGATATTTTGATCGCAAGAGAACAGGTAGATTCACTATCTACTCTCGAAATTCTTACTAGAAAAGAACAAGGTTCATTAGTAGATCAATTAACCAATACCTCAAAAGCAGCTGTATGGAGGCTTTGGGTACATATAATGGCATCTGCTATTTGGATTCATGAAAAAATAGTAGAAAAAAATGCTTTAGTATCTAGACCTCATACATTAAGCTGGTATAGAGATCAAGCATTAAATTTTGTTTATGGGCAAGATTTAATTTGGAAAGACGGCTCGTATCAGTTTGATACTGTTGGCTTGGATGAGTCAGAGATTGATGCTAAAAAAATAGTAAAGCATTGTGCTGTTAGCGAAGTGGATTTAAGTACAATTTTGGAACCAAATAATAATGTCGAACAAGTTTTTTCAGATTATTTCCACAATCAAATAGGAGTTGTTTTTATTAAAGCAGCAACTGAAAACGCCGGAGGTTATATAGATGCTATTGCTGTTGATAAGTTATCAGCTTTTAAAGAATATATAGCTAGAATTAAAGATGCTGGAAATCAAGTGCATATAAGCTCTGTAAAAGGAGATCAACTGGTACTTAAGCTGGATGTTTATGTTGACCCGTTAATTATCTATATCAACCCAGATGATATTGAAGTATACAAAACATTAATTATTAATAGGCAATACTCTAGTGATATTACTAATCATACATTTAATGCTAATAATGGTGCTTTAATAGCAGATCCATCTGTTAAACCTGTAGAAGAAGCGATTGAAAATTATTTGAAAAACATAGAGTTCAATGGTGCTTTTGTACAATCTTACTTAACGGACGGGATACAAAGAGCAGAAGGGGTTAGAATACCTATTCTAAAGGAAATAGAAACAGCAAATGCATCAACTAGTCAGCTGGAAGTGGTAAAGGGAATTGAGGAAAATCAATTTAAAGATGTTGAATATTTTATTCCTAAGGCTGGTTATTTTGATATAGAAAATGCTCTAAGTATTGAGGTGAATTATATACCATATACCTTCTACAGAGATAATAGAAATGTGTAAATAAATAATAAAGATGAGACAGTATACTACAATACAATGGGAAACACTATTGTTATGGTTAATCCCGCCTATTTTAAGAAAGAGAACACATTATAATTGGTTAGACACATTGTTGACACCTTTAAGAAATGTTTATGAAACTACCTTGTATAAAATGCAGCATACAGGTCAGGTTATATATTTAGAAAAATTACTGAATGAAGCTTTTAATCCAACTAAAGTATATGACCCTAATTATACAACTATAGAAAAACAAGCAAACGGGTTAATTTATATAGATGAAACTTTAAAACCAGCCTTACAATTTGTTTACCTACATGATGAATATGTACAAGAAGGATATATCGAACCTAAAGTTTATTTACATAGTGAAATAAATCCTGCAGCGCCTTTACTTCCTTCAGGTTCACCTCTTTATTTGGCTAGTAGAGAAGATTATACAGAAATTAAATATGCCAATTTTAGAGTGTTTATTCCTGAGAGTTTAAACATTAAAGGGAATTTAGTTTTAGATGATATTGAGACAGCACAGAAGCTCCAAGAAATTACGCATAGTCTATATTTTGATGAACATGAAGTTTATTTAAAAAGAATTGCTGGTGCAGTAGAAGTAAGGACTGTTAAATATCACGATTTATTAAACTCTTATAAACTCGCAGGGAAAACGTATGAAACTTATGCGTATTGATACTCTTCTGAAACAATATCAGAACAATCAAAAATGGTAAGTTCAAAAAATTCTTTTTAGAAAAAAATCTCAAACAAAATAAAATAATAACAAATGAAACACATAAATTTTACAAAACCTGGTGGATTTCCATTAGAACAAGAAACCTTTGCTAGATTACAAGAAGCTTTTAAAAGCCAATTATTTGGTGTTTTAAAGGAACAATGGGGGATTAGAGAGGATAAGAATTATCTAATTTCTTTACCTACAGAAACCAAAGTTGGTTGGGCAATTATTAATCAAGTAGAGGAAGGTTCAAGTGAGTTCGAGGGGCTTTTATACCCCATAATAGCTCCAGATTCGGTTCCAACTGACCTTAATTATAACAATCATTTATATATAAAAGCTACTAGAACAGATTCTCCATTAACTTTTGGTACTGGAACTTCACATAAAGTATATATAGATTATAAAGCGGAATTACTTTTAGAAAATCAACTTCCTAGTGATGTTGAGGTTGATACAATTTATAACTCAAATATTGGGGAAGTAATAGAGAGTACTATTTATTATGAAAAAATAACATTTGAAACTCTACCTAATATTCCAAGTATTTTGAATAGTTTTTTACCGCTTAATGGGAGTAAAGCGATGCTAGGTGATTTAGATTTAGGGGGGAATCAATTATCTAATTTAGATACGAATTCAAATTTTGATGCTAAAGTTAGGTCGGCAGATTTCAGATTAGGTTATAAAGAGAGAAGGGGAAAATTACATCCTAATGATTATTTAGGAAGAGCTTTGGTAGATAATAGTGACGAGTCAGAAACCAGTTTACATTTAAATTATGGTTCAGATTGGGAAAACACAGTGATTGAGGGGAATATTAAATTACCTAACGTAGCTGCTAATAATACTGATTCTTTACCTTTGTTAATTGACAATAATGGTTTAGTAACTAAAGGGTCAGGTCAATCTAAGTCGAATGTGCCTTTAGGGTTAATCGCACTATGGAATGGTGCATTAGGTAATGATGTTCCTAGTGGATGGGTTCGTTGTGATGGAGGTGCATCAACAACAGCAGGTATTACTATTCCTAATTTAACAAGTTCTGGTATTGATTCTACTGCAGACACTACTAAAGATGTTTATTATATTATTTATGTTGGTAATGAAGATTCTCCAACGGTTATTGCCACAGCAAGTAATAATGAAATTCCAATTATTGTTGCAACACCTACTACTTCAGCAATTGCGACATTAACAGCGACTTTAGATCCTACGGATACAGTAGTGTTAAGTTATTTATGGGAAAGAATAAGTGGTCCAGGAGGTATTATTTTGGCTAATGAAAATATAGCTGTAGCGCAAGTAACGAAATTAGCTGTAGGGATACATATATTTAGAGTAACAGTAACTACAGATTCGGGACATACGTTAACTGACGATGTTAAAATTGTTGTGCAATCTGAAAATGCAGCACCAGTAATTAATAACAGTGCTAGGTTAACAAGTTTTGTGGAAGATAATTTTTTCCTTGATTTTAGAAATAGTGAAGAGTCTAGTAGCAGAGTTACTCAAGGGATTACGGAAGTGATTGGAGGTGCTTTGGAAAACAACACAATAGATTATAGCTATAGTTTTGGAAATGGTTCATTAGCAATTATGGCCAATGTGATAGACTTAGATGGAGGAGAAGATGAAATTCAATATACATGGGAGGCTTTACCAGGTAATCCACATGCTGTAACTTTAGAAGAACCATCGGTATTTATTGGAGATGTTATTATTTTGTCTACACCAGAGCGTCCTTATTCTAATGAATTAGGGTCAGAAAATGTAATTTTAAAACTTTCAGGATTACAAGTGTCGGATACCCCATATCAATTTAAACTTACAGCAACAGATGCTCATGGAGCTAGTTCTTATGAGACATATACAGTAAATGCGTCTCACACTAACATTTTGCGTATTATTGATGAAAACCCGTCATTTTCGGGGACTAATTATTCAGAAAGTCAAGGTTATACGGTTAGAGTGTTTGGAACCCCAGGGGATTCATTAAGTTTATTAGCAGACTTTGGTGGTATAGCAAACGATACAGGGGGACGAATGATTGTTAAGAGTATTTCAAATACAATAATTGCCGATATCAACACTCTGGTACTATCTTCAAGTTTCACTTTTTCATTAGGAATCGGACCAGATGGATATACAGATATTAAAACTACAGTTACTGCTTTTGGAACTAATCAAAACACAGGAGGAATAATAAGTGGTAGACTACGAGTTTCATCAGAATTGAATAGAGCTGTAGTAATGAGTGCTAAAGCAAATGGTGTTACTGACACGACATGTTTTGATGTAGAAACTTATGTGTCTCTAGCAAACGGACGTTCTAAAAAATTGAAGAACATTGAAAAAGGAGATGAATTAATTGGTTTTTCATTCACTAATAATAGTTCTGAAGATGAAAAAGAAACAATGAAATGGAGAGGTGTTTTAGCTGAAGCAATAAAGACTACGGTTACTGTAGTTAAAAAGGAATCATTCTCAGCTCCAATGTACTATGAAATTACTACGGATGATGGTAAAGTAATAAAAGTAACAGGAGAACACCCGTTATTAACTACTGAAAATCAATCTGAAGTAAAATGGACTAAAGCTAGTGATGTATTTACTGGAATGTATTTAATTGATAGAAAAGGAGAGACTAAAAAAGTTACTCAGTTTAAATTAATTAAAAAAGCATTAGAAGTAGCAGTATTAGACGTTGAATCTATTGATAACTATGTAATTGGTGATATAGTAGCTCACAATGCAGAGATAGTGCTTCGTGAAGATGGTACTGTAGATAATGTAACAAAAAAATAGATAATAATTAATAACCCCTTAGGGATAAAATATTTCTAAGGGGTAAATAAAAATAATATGTCAAAAAAATCAATATTGGCCTTGAAATCCTATTTTGAAACAGGAGACAAGCCTACGCAAGAAGAATTTAGAAGCCTCATCGATAGTTACGTACATAAAGATGATGGTGTAATAATAAAAACAATTATAACAAATAATGAAGGGGATATTACTATTACATTTACTGATGGAGCAGTAATAGTTATAGATAAATTTACTCTTCCTGATGAAATGCCTGTAAGTTTTATTGAAGGACTTCAAACAATATTAGATAATAAAACTAATACAGGAGGGTATACAGGAACGTCACAAGATTTACTGAGTTTAATTCAAGCAATTAAAACTATTTATTCTTCAGACGGTACAATAAAAGGCAGTAGAGTTGTAGATGGAGCAAATAAAACAGGTAGTTTAATTTTTGATAATTTAAAAGCTTTTGAAATAACGAATAATGATAATTTTACTGTTAATAATAGTATTTCTTCATTTTCTTCAAATCTTTTTAAGGCAGACGCAAAAAAAACAATCGATTTATCTGTTCCTGCTGGAAACGCTAGAATCGTTTTAGAGGATGGATTGACTTTACAAAACGGAACGCAAGCAGCGGGAAAATACTTACAGTCTAGAGATGCCAATGGGAAAACTATTTGGAAAGATTTAGAAGTTTCTGATTTATCAGGAATAGCTGAAATGGTTCAAGACATCATCATTAATACTGGTGCAACAGATAAAATTGCTAGCGTAAAAGCTATAGAGGATTTTGTAGCTATTAAACTCTCAGAATTAATAGATAGTTCACCAGGGACATTAGATACATTAAATGAATTAGCGATTGCTTTAGGAAATAATCCAAATTTCGCAACAGAAATAACTGCTCAAATAGCAAGTAAACTTGCTTCTGGTGGATATGCGGGTACTGCACAAGACATATTTGATGTAATATTAACCGCGCAAGCTAGCATTACTGCTTTACAAACAAGTAAACTAGATAAAGGAAGTTATACAGGGTCAGCATCAGATTTAGATGCTGCAAAACGTGATAAAACAGCGCAAGCTAAATCGATTACTGATGTAGCAGGTAATTTGGAGTTAGTAGGTGATATAGCTTCTCCTATAGCCGATTCTTTTTACGGAACTGATCATACAGGAAATAAAACCTTTGTAAAAGGGTTAGATGTTTTAAACTTTATAACATTTAAAAAAGAAATTCTTAGCTCTTCAAGGTTTGATTTCAATCAACAAAGGTCAATATTAACAGATTATATAGATCAATCACTGTCTTTTACTAGAAGTGGGAAATATGCATTTATGTGTAGTATTAGTGCAAGTGCATCCTCAGATAATTTTTTCTATTCTGATTTTAATGCTAAAATTCTTTTAGATTCAACAATTGAATTGGATGCAATGGAAGAAGAGTTTTATGGTTTTGGTGTAAGGCAAAGACATAAAAGAGTATTATTTGGTATTGCAAATGTTTCATCTGGGACTCATAATTTTAAATTGACATTTGACAATTCTTTAGGGGATACTGTTGAAATGCATAAAGCAGAAGTGTTAATTTTTAAAATAGCTGATAACATCTAAAAATTACAATATGGAAAATATAATATTTGATAAAGGAGATATCATTTTAAGTGAATTAATCATTCTTTTAAAAGCAGATAATATTAAACTTGATAGTTTAAAAATTGAAAATGATAAATTAATTGTCACTCCTAACGGGAATACAGATGCTACGGCTTTAGCAGCAATAGTTAATGGATTTGTAAAAAATGCTAAAAGACACCTGTTGCGTACACTTTGTGTAGATAGTGTTAAAAGAAAAGAACTTACGGCAATTAATTATAAAACAGAGTTAGCTACTGGAGTGCGATTAGATGCTGAAGTCAGTTTAACGAATGATGGTTTAATTAACGGAACTATTTATTATTACGAAAAAGACGGGGTAAAGAAACCTGTTATAAAAATTGAAGAAACTTACGAGTACAGAGTTTCAGATTTAAGTTTTAATCCAACTGAAAGAGGAATGTATTCTCAAGAAAAAAAATGGCAATACTATTTTGAAGATGGAACTATAGATACAACTGTAGAAAACACAAAAATTAAGTTTAAAATATACAAAACAAACAGGCAAATTTTGGATGTAGGGTATAACAGAAGACTTAATACAATGAGAGTTATGTCTGAAAAAATTGCCGCAGGATTAATTCTTGCTGGAGTTTTTGTTGACGATGCAAGTAGTACAGCTAAGAAAAAAGCTTATGATGCTTTGCGTAATTTATCAAGAGAGTTTTCTACAGATTTTACAGAATATAAATCATATGCAACTACAAACTTATACAGTTCAATACAAAATGACACGGTATTCACGTGGTTAAATACACATGTACCAACAGAAGTACAATTAGTATCTGCTGGTAAAACAACTGTCGAAGCAGCTACTTATCAAAGCTATATTAATGCCCTAGGTCTTGAAGACATGCAAAACAAAACAATAAGGATGTACTTTATTGAAAAATTAAAAGGCTTAGTTAAGTAAGAATTTCAAATTATAGATACGACACTCGATTAGTTTTATTTGAATTAGCCTTAACTACTACATGTCGAGTGTAGTTATTTATACACTTAAAAATTAAAATATAATGAAAACTGTAAAATTTATTTTCACGGTCATGGCATTGCTATGGCTTTTATTAACCACATTAGTTATGCTGCCAATAACAATTGTATTGTTGTTGGTACTGCTAAAATCAAAAAAGCATTACGCAGAATGGGTCCTGTTTTTATTTGCGTCCATAGCTGCTTTAGGAATTTACCCCATTAGTTTCTGTTATCGAATTATAAAATGGAAAGGATTTATTAATTACTTAAGACAATTGAGTTTAAGTATTGATATCAGCGGAAATATTGTTGCTGGAGAATTGTTGAATGACAATTTTATCACAAAAAAATCTAAACACAAATTTGGAGTAGTTCAAGAAACGATTAGTGATAATCTTGGAGAAAACGAACGAGATGAGACACTTTCGATTTTTGGGAAAAGATTTACAAACCTATTAGGGGTAATCGATTTTAATCACGCTCAAAAATCTATTGTAGACGACAAATAATAAATAATAAACCCAAATGAAGAATAAAATAATAACGTATGCAAACGAATTAAAATTGCTGTTGTATGGGGTTTTTGTGTATTTAGAAATGGATATTGAAATTGTAAAAGTACTCTTCTATTTAATGGTTATAGATACTATTTTGGGAGTAGTGAAAATAATTGTTTTAAAAAAAGCATTTAGTTTTAAAATACTAGCGCTTGGTTTTGTTTCTAAACTAGCAGTATTATTAATCCCAATGGCTTTAGCATTAATGAGTAAAGGATTGAATTACAACTTTAAGTGGTTTGTAACTATTGTAATGGATTTACTAATCGTAAGCGATGGTATTTCAATTTTCAGTAACGCAATAGCTATTAAAACAAAAAAAGAAGTGGAGAATTTTGATGCATTAACGACGGTATTGAAAGCAATACGAAATGCATTGATACAATTATTTAAAAAATTTCTAAGTACGATAGACGCAAAGGCAGCTTAGTAAATATGCCGATGAAGTTTATAGTTTGAGACTATAATAAACTGAAGCAATCATCCCTAAAGATAACCAGTTGTTTTTAGGGATGTAAAAAAACAATAAATTATGAAAAAACATGTAGAAATAGCATTTAAGGAATATGGTGTAAAAGAAGTTGTTGGGCAAAAAGACAATCCAGATATTTTAAAATACTTTGATGAAATTGGATTTAATGGTAGTAAGTTGAAAGACGAAACAGCTTGGTGTTCAGCCTTTGTTAACTGGGTGTTAAAAACAAGTGATGCTCCATATACGGGTAAATTAAATGCAAGAAGTTGGATGCAAATAGGTATGGAAACTAAACGCCCGAAAATAGGTGATGTTGTTGTTTTTTGGAGAGGAAGTAAAAGGAGTTGGAAAGGTCATGTTGGCTTTTTTATGAACGCTATTGGCGATGAGATTTTTGTGCTTGGAGGAAATCAAAACAATCAAGTGAAAATTTCAAGTTATCCAAAAGGGCGTTTGCTAGGGTATAGAGTTATTGTATAACCAATACACGTAATTATGAAAATTAGAGATATAAAAATTGAACACATTATAATTTTAATATTAGTACTCTTTATTTTTGCTCATAAATTAAGAAGATCATCAACAAATACGGTCACTACTAGAGTAGAGAAGGATACGGTTATGATCCATAAAATGGACAGTATACATAAATTATTTAAGGAGTATAAAAATGTTAAACCTAAAGTAGTGTATGTTAAATCTAGTGAAGACGTTTTAAAAATAATTTCTGAATACGAAGCTCGTTTAGAAAATCTTAAACCTGGAGAAGAAGTAATACAATTAAATGAGTATAAAGATACTTTACAGAATAAAGACGTTACTATTTATAGTACTGTGTTGACAGATGGGAAGGTGTTTGAGAATAAATTGAGGTACGATTTTAAGTATCCTGTTATTACTGAAACGACAATTGAAGAAGTAAGAGAGCCTCAAAGCGGAATGTTTATATATTCAGGGGTGGGAGGTAATAGTACAGAGTTAAGTGCAATAAATATTGGATTGCAATATGTGCATAAGAACAAGTGGTTTGTTGGTTATGGGGTTAATTTAAAAAATGCCCCGTCACCAACACATCAAGTCCAATTTGGAGTGAAGTTATTCTAGGATAAATTTAAGGAATCATTAAAGTTTTGCCAATTTTACTAACAGACAAGCTAGTAACACTAAATCTCTGTTTTTTTTGGGGTAACAAAAGTTTAAGTTTAGGAACATTACAGGGTAAGATAAAATCAAAATTGGTAAAAAATAGCCCAAGCTTTAACTGCCAAAAACCCCAAAACTTAACCTATGAAGAATATACAAACCTACAATAAAACGAGTGTAGTAAAACGAATATTAAATTTTAAACGAGTAGAAAATACAATTGATTTACGCGATTCCTATATAGAAATAGATGGGAGAGTTTCAAAAGAGTTATTTGAGTCAGAAATATACAAACTTACATTTTCTGTAGAACAACCGGGTGAAATTAAAAATATAGACTTATACCTATCAAGTAATGAGTTGATATGTGACGACGATGCTAGAGAATTAAAAGAACAATTAGGAATAGAAATATTTGGTGATGGCTCTTTTTTTGAAATACTAGATTATAAAGCAGATTTTATGATAGAGTTTGATCAAGAAAACACAATGTTTATTGGGTCTGATGAAATGAAAAATGGTTATGTAATATTTAAGAAATAAGCTAATCCCCAAAAAAGCTTGTTTGTTATATAAACCCCTTATTTTTTGCTAGCTGCACGAGTGTTTTATCACTTTCGTTTTCGATATCAAACATTTCTTTCAGCTTTCGTTTTCTGCTATCGATACCACCTTTAGATAAGGGGATTACATTTGTTAGATCGATAGTTTTAGTACCAATAGATAATTCATAAAGGATGTCACGATCAATTTTATCAACAAAATAATCATGATTCAAATGAGTTCGTAGTAAATTAAGTACAGTTTTACTGTAAGCAGGACTCCCCTCGAGGACAGTTTCAATAGCAGTGATTAAGTCTTTACGGTTGAAGTCATTTTTAATTAAAAACCCTTCAGGGTTAATACTCTTAATAATGTTATGCACCCTGTAATTATCATTATAGGTAGTAGATACAATAATTTTAGTATTAGGATGTAGTTTGCGTATTTCGATACCAATATCTTCTCCTGATAAAAACGTTCCATCAGACGATACAGGTAAACTCATGTCTAAAAAAACTAAGTCAATAGCAGTCATTTTTCTCAGATGTTCAATAGCCTTATCACAAGTATCTGCTATTGTAGTAGTAAATTTTTGAGTATCGTTTTTAGAAGATATATTAAATAATGCGCTCTCGTATACTTCAGCAATTAGTGGATGATCATCAATAATTAAAACAGCCTGTTTGTGCATAGTAAATTAGGTTAAGTTAGTATCTAGCACTGTAATAGGTATATGAATACACAACAAGCTTCCTTGCCCCAAACTAGAAGTTACTACAAAAGTACCGTTTAAATTTTTAACACGATCTGAAATATTTTGTAAGCCTATACCAGGGTTCTGTTTTTTAGTGTCAAAACCAATTCCATCATCTTTAATGTTTAATGAGAGTATATTGTTTTTAGATGAAAATAGAATAGAAACATTAGTAGCTTTAGAATGTTTGTTGATGTTTTGAAGTGCTTCTTGAGTGATACGATAACAATTTATTTTTATATTATTAGTAATCATACTCCAATGTACGGTATCGTCTTCTTCAATTTGATGCATAAAATTTAAAACACCACTTTGTTCTGCAACTAGGTGTTCTATTATTTGTGTAAAATCAGACTTGTCATTGAGAAGTTCATTTTTAAGCTCATGTGATATCACTCTTATTTCTTTTTCAATTCCTTGTAATTCTCCTAAATACAATTGGTATTTCTGTTGTGTTTCATCTGCTCCTTCAATATCTAAAAAGTCAAGACGCATTCTAGTCGCAAATATTTTTCCTAATACGCCATCATGTAACTCCTGTGATATTCTATGGCGTTCATTCACTCTTCCCTCTTCTAGTTTTGACTGTTGCTTGAGTAACAAACTATATACTTTTTCATTGGCATTTTGTTGCTCTGTTTCTAGTTTTAACTCTCTGTTCTTGCCACGTTGATGACGAGCGTAATAAAGTAGTGACAATATGATAATGATTGAGGAACCTATTGCAATAGCCATGATTTTTTCTGAAGATTGTTTGTTTGCTTCCTCAATGTGTTCGTCCGTTTCAAAACGAATTCGTGCAAATTTGTTTCTTAGGTTTCGTTCCTTTAGTTGTAATTCGTCAGTTAGTTTTTGATATGCCTTGAAATAGTAGTTTGAGTTTTCTTTGTCTAGTATTGATAAGAGAGATAAAGATGCTAATATGTCTCTATTGTTATTAACACTATTAGCCAATTTATAAGCATTTTTTGCATATGAAAACGCTTTTATAGTATCCTTAACCATTAAATAGTACTCTGCTAAGTGCAAACTATTTATTGCAACCCCAGAAATATTGTTTAGACTATCTCTTATTTTTAATGTTGCTAAAAGTTCATTTTCAACACCTAAAGTATCACCGCTTAATAAGCGTGTGTAGGCCAAATTGTCTTTTAATCGGGCGTATCGTTTTATATTTTTAAAATAGAGGCTGTCATTTTTTAAAGCTTTCTTGAAGTTAAATATAGCTTCTGTATATTTCCCTTGAATTTGATAAGTAAGTGCTATATTATTGTAAACACCTTCTGTATAAGTTTTTTTGTTTTTTAATTGGCTTAAATTAATTAACGCTTTTTCATGAAACTCAATAGATTTTTTAAAGTTTTTTAATTCTTGATGAATGTTTCCAAGATGGTTATAGCATTGGTATAATAGTTTGTGATTTTTAAGTTCTTTAAAAATAGTGATGGCTTTGAAGATGTTTGTTTCGCTATTTGTAAAGCTCTTTAATCTACTTTGTGTGAGTGCTATATTATATAGCATTATTCCTGAGTTTTTTTGATTCTTTAGGGAATTATAAATATTAAAAGATTTATAGTAATAGATGTATGCAGAATCTAAAACTTCATTTTTAAAGAAAAACAAACCATTATTCCAATATGTATCAGCTATAGAAAAATTATCTTTCAGTTTAAGGGATAATTTATATGCTTCCTTGTTAGTTTTTAAAAAAAAGAGAGAATCATTTAATTTATAAGCTTGATAAGAAATTTTTAGTAATGCGTTATTTTTAATTGAATCATTTTTTTGATTAGCATTGAAATTATATGCTTTATATAAATTGCTTTTTCGATACTCAGGACTAAGCTTCTTGTTTTTTGAATTTTTAACTAAAATTAAAACATCTTTATTTAGAGAGTAATTTTCTTTTTCATCAATTGCTATATTTGTATTGGTGCAATTTATAGAAAGAGTAAGCAGCAGTAGGTAATGAAGGTGTCTTAAGTTTTTAAATATAACTAATTTCAATATATTTGATTTTAGTTTGTAAAGTTAAAAAAAGCCTTGAATATATATTCAAGGCTGTATATAAAATTATTAATCCTTGTCTCCAGGTTCTTCATCTTGATCATCACCTGTATCTATAGTGGTCGTTGTTTCATCCCCTTCACGAGCAAAAATAGTATCAGTATCTTGTTTAAGTAGGATTGGTTCTTGTTCTTCTAAAACATCATCGGTGGTACATGACTGTAATACTGTTGCACACAATAGTATTGCGAATAGAATTCGTAAGTTCTTCATAATCTTAGTTTTTGAATTTGTTAAATAGATTCCTAAGCCAATTATTTGGCTTTAAGGGGGTGATGAAGATTTACAAGAGATCAATTTTGAATCTTTAACACATATGAAGAAGCTTCTTTCAACGCGAAATTAACACGCTCATAGTCAGCGGTCTAGGGTTTTTAAGTGTATGATGTGAACACCCGTGTTCTGTTAGTGAAATACTTGTTTTTGCGAGGGAAATGTATTTTATGCAACTAAGGTGAGCGATAAAGAGTTTTTAATTAAAGCTACATTATCCACATATGTTTTGGTAAATGGTATAGTACATAAAATGTTACTTTTTATGGTACAGTTTAACTTACCGTAGTTTATTCGGGTAACATAATCAGCGTTTACGATGTAACTTTTATGAATTCGTAAGAAATTTTCAGGAAGTTTGTCCTCAAAGGTTTTTAATGTTTTATAGGCATTAATTACTTTTCCATCCTTTAAATGAAACTCGGTAGTATTATTGTCGGCTTTTAGAAATAAGATGTCTTGGGTATCAATATATTGGTAGTCTTTATACGATTTTAAGCAAAGCGTACTTTTTTTTTTGATTTCAGATTTGTTTTGAAATGTGATTACCGATTTCCTGATTTCTAATTCTGATAAAGGGGTTAATAAGTAATCGGAAAAATTCAATTTCATAGCATCGTACGCTTTGTCTTTGCTTTCAGATAATGCAATAAACTGCGGAATTGCACTCATGTATTGGCTCAGCTCACTTACAAAACTAAAAGGGGTAGTGGTAAAACTATCAACATCTAAATAAACCAAAGAAGGGTTTTCCTTCAATAAGGTATTCATTACTTCATCATAATCAGAAGACGCTCCAATAAACTCCAGCATAGGGTAATCAGCCAATACGTTGGTAATCTTATCGATATCATCAGAGTCGCTCGCTATGATAAAATACTTGCTCAATACAGTTGAATTTTATAATCGATAAAATTATAAAGAAGTGCAAAGGTCTAGTTGAGCATTCTGATTGAAATATTCAGTCGGTTTGCTTAGTTGTGTTTTTGTGATTTGAGGTAATTTGGTTGTGATAATGTATAACTAGCAAATAAATTAACAGAGATGAAAAGAAGCATTTTAGTATTTATTGTTTTCCTATCAGCCTTCACATGCTTTAGTCAAGAAAAAAAAACTTATAAGCTATCAGATTATTTAAACAATCATAAATTTGATTATTTATCTGAAGTTGAGTCAAATAAGGATACATTGACTCTTTATGGTTATAAAAATGGAGGTAATTCAACTTTATTAAAAAGGAAAGTTAAATTGGATAGAGATGAGGTTTTAGGAGTTAATGAATGGAGTTGGATTTTTAATAAAGGCCATTTTAAACCATTACCTATTTCAATTACAACTGTTCCATTTAAAGTCAGACCTGAACAAGATGAATTCAAAACGAATACAACTTCTGGAATTTCAAATGTAGGACTGAATTTTGATCTAGGAAGATGGAAAACTGAAAGATATTTTGCCTCAGGAAAAAAATCTACTCACAAATTTTATGGAGGAGTTTGGGTTGCACCAGCAGTTGAGGAATTAGATTCTATTCAAACTAGAGGCTTTTTGACATCTGGAACAAAAAGTAAACAGTTATTTATTTCTACAGCATTAACAGTCAACTATACATATAACAACTTAACTTTTACTTTCGTGCCATTTGGTTTTGACTTTGCGACTTCGTCAACAGGTAAAATCTGGGTTTATAATGAAAGAAGATGGTGGGGATTTGGAATAGGTTTAGAGCCGAAATTTTTGAACACTATTGCAAATAAATAATAATTAATGCACAACAATGGTTGTAGTGTGATTGCTTGTTTTTACCTACTTCTGAAAACCTTTCATGATTTTCAGTTTGGCGTGTGTTTGCAAAGTTAACTGCTAAATCACGCAACTACTCATAGCTTAACCGTTGTCAGCCATTAAAGTGAGATGATATTTTATAACCAAACAAATAAAACATGTCAAATTACAGCACTATTAAAGAAGCGATTAAAAACAAAAATTGCGTGACTTGTGATTATAATGGTCACACAAGAAAAATGACACCTCACGTTCTTGGGACTAAAGATGGTACAGAGCAAGCTTTATTTTAACAGTATGGTGGTACATCAAGCTCAGGTCTCAGCTCAGACCCTTTTAAAAATTGGAGGTGTGTAAAAATAGAAAAAATATCAAACTTATCTACAAATTCCGATCCGTTTCAAACGGCCAATAATCACTCCTCTGCCCAAACTTGTGTAGACTCTATTGATATTGAAGTTGAGTATTAGGCTCTAGATATGAAACCCTGTAATCTCTCAGATTTTGCAGTGTGTCTTTTGATTTTTGAGTATCGATCTAAGATATAATGTTAGACATTATACCTGAATCTGTACCAAAAGGTGAAAGTATTGATCCAATTTCGTGATGGTTTTTATTGAGAATTTCGCTTATTATCTTAATGGGTTCTAGTAGGTCGTTTTTCTATATTTAGGGTTTTCAGCTCTTGCCTTTGGTCTAAAATCCAATCGCTATGTGTAAAAGTATTCCATTCAATAGTCGTGAGATCTATCTTCGGGTCAATAAACGGAGTGTATTTTCCGCCGTTTATGCTAATCTTACTGTTTATTGCATATATCTCAACAGACTTTCCTTCTGCCTTGTATTTCTTTTTTAAATGCTGAATAAATTGCCAAATAACATCTGGTTTAGTAGCTAATAGTCTAGCTTGTTTTTGACTAACAAGATTGAAGTGGGGTATAAACGTTGCTTTTCCGGTTGCTTTGTCAATAACTTTATAGTTAATTCCTCCAGATTTTGTGCGTAACATCATCCTCCAGCTTAAACGGTGTCCTTCTTCTGTTCGTAATACGTCTCCAGGAATAAACCAATGACGGATTGGTAATATTAATTGTATGGCGAAATAAATAAACAATATCGGTTTTAATATACTAGTGTGTTTAGGAATTATTATTTCTTCTGAATTATAATATGGTTTCGTCTTTAAAAATAATTTATGAATAGTTATAGTTTCAAAAAAGAACAAACAAAAGGCAAGCGATAAGAACGGAAAAATTCCTACCTGAAATACAATGGCATTAAACATATGAAAAAATATTCCAATAACAAAGGCGACTTTCCTGGTGGGTTTAAATAGTAATAAAGGTATTATTAGCCCGTCAAAAGCAATTCCGCCGTAAGCTAAAATGTAATGCACCCAGGTTTGTTGTAACAAATCACCAACAATATAGTAATGTTCTTTTGCCATCATTAATTGTTTCATAACAGAAGTGTCTAGCCAATCGGGATATAATTTTGCGATAGAACCATAGGTATATACAATTGCCATTTGAGCAATAAAAATCCATTTTGCCCAATTAGGCATTTTAAAAGAGGTAATTTCTGGTTTGAGTTTTGAATCGATGGATAGATACTTGTTTGCCGGAACAAGACACATGAATGACGAAATTAAAATCAGTAAATAATAATGATTATTATAGGATGCTTTTTGCATTAAATAGGTCGCTGTCCACATGATAGTAAAGGATATCATACTTAAGCGATACTTGTAACCTACCATAACAAAAAAACCAAATACTCCCATAACTAGGTAGTAGAAATACATGCTGTTTCCGGGTAATGGTTGCAGCCATTCAAATCCAATTACAGTAAAGGTAAAGTCAGGGGCAATAAGTGTTCTTTTAACCCATCCTGTGAATATTGCGCCTACGGATTCTAGAAATATTAAAAGTCCGAATATGATTCGAAAAACGATTAATGAGGAATTGTCTATTTGTTTGAATAAGAACTTATGCATTAGTTGCAAAATAGGTTAATGCTTCTGTTTTGTCTTGCTGTAGTTGAGTCTGTAATTTTTCAATTGAATCAAATTTATGTTCGTCTCTAATTCGTTTTAAAATGGATACAGTAATTTTCTTATGATAAATGTCTTTGTTGAAATTGAATAAATGAATTTCAATACTTTGTGCTGTTCCGTTCACCGTAGGGTTACTTCCAATATTCATCATTCCGTAATAACTATTGTTGTTTACCTCGGCCTTTGCAATATAAACCCCGTTTTTAGGAATCATTTTATAGTCTTCCGAAATACTAATATTTGCTGTAGGGAAGTTTATTGTTTTTCCAATTCCTTTTCCTTTAATAACTGTTCCTCTAAATCCAAAATCAGCTCCTAAATAGCTATTAGCTATTTGTAAGTTCCCTTCTGCTAAAGCATTTCTTATTTTTGTAGAGCTTACTGAAACAGCATCAATATCTTGAGCTGATATTTCTTCTACAGTAAAATCGTAAATTTCCCCAAACTCCTTTAGACTATCAATATTTGCTGTTCTATTGCGTCCAAATCTATGGTCATAACCAACTATAATGTGTTTTACATTTAATTGATGTACAAGTATATCACGAACAAATTCTGTTGCTGAAAGACGAGAAAATTCTTTTGAAAAAGGCTGAATAATCAAGTTGTCAAGTCCTAGAGTGCCTAGAATATCTGCACGTTCATCAATCGTATGAATTAGTTTAATATTTGAATCTTTTTGTAGCACCATCCTTGGGTGAGGAAAAAAGGTCAATACTAATGATTCTAAATGTTGATTTTCAGCGGTGTTTATAAGTCGGTCTAATATTTTTTTATGTCCAATATGTATGCCGTCAAAAGTTCCAATAGTTAATACTGTTGGGGTTTTTGAAGTAAAAGATTCAATAGAATGAAATGTTTTCATGATAGAATTCTATAGTGCATTTTGGTCACTAAAAATTAAGGGTTAAAGATAAAAAATTATTTACCATTAAAGCTATTCATGGTGTTGTTCATGCCGCCAAGACCAAATGATTTTATAATTTCAATTGATTTATCTAAGCGTTCAGGAAGTTTGTCATTTTCTCCTGTAGTCCAGTTTCCTAAAACATAATCTACTTGGCGTCCTTTACTAAATTCATCGCTGATTCCAAATCGGAATCTATTGTATTTAGTGGTTTGTAATTGTAGCTGTGTGTCTTTTAATCCGTTATGTCCGCCGTCACTTCCTTTTAATTTAATACGTAAAGCTCCGAAAGGTAAGTTTAAATCATCAGTGATAACCAATAGGTTTTCTAAAGGGATGTTTTCTTTGGTAAGCCAATACTTAATCGCCTTTCCGCTTAAATTCATGTATGTAGAAGGTTTTAATAACAGAAAGCTTCGTCCTTTAAGTTTGTATGTAGTTAAAGCTCCTAGCTTTTGTGTTTCGAAAGTAAGTCCTTCTTCTTTTGCAAAATGATCTAATACTTTAAAGCCGATATTGTGGCGTGTATTTTCATATTCACTCCCAATATTTCCTAAACCTACAATTAAGAATTTTTTCATACGATCTGTTTCTTCTAGTAAAAGCGTTTCTTTTTGTTTAAATATATTGATTAACCACTGAAACATGTTGTTTGTTTTGATTTTCTACAAAAATAAAAAAGCATTCAACAAATGTTGAATGCTTTTTATAAAATTTATTAGATGCTATAAATTACTCTGCAGCAGCTTCTGCTGGAGCATCAGTTGCAGCATCAGAATTTGCTTCAGCTTTAGCTTCGTCTTGTGCAGCTTTCATTGCAGCTCTAGATACTCTTACTTGAGCAACAACAGTGTTTTCTGGTTGTAAGAAAGAATACTTATCGTTAGCGAATTGGCTAATGATTAATTTACTACCGATTTCTAATTCAGAAATATCAGCATCAATAAAGTCAGGTAAGTTAGCTGGTAAAGCTTTTACTCTTAATTTACGTTGGTTACGGCTTAAAACCCCACCTGCCATTACACCAGGAGCACTTCCTTTAATGTGTACAGGAATGTTCATAGTAACTTCTTTATCATCAAATAACTGGTAAAAATCTATGTGTAAGATTTTGTCAGATACTGGGTGAAATTGAATATCCTGTAAAATAGCGTTTAAAGAAGTTCCGTTATCTAAAGCAATCACAACAGTGTGCGCGTTAGGAGTGTAAACTAATTTAGAAAATGCTAATTCTGTTGCTGAGAAATGCACTGCTTTGTCTCCTCCGTATACTACGCAAGGTACCATTCCAGCATTACGTAAGGCTTTAGTAGAAACTTTACCTACGCTTTCTCTTTGTGATCCGTTGATTGTAATTGATTT
>Ga0209291_1001564_pt1 | contig 20119 bp, 17 predicted proteins | sample GOMGulsemesocosm_FD_184633 | JGI IMG/M metagenome (GOLD analysis project Ga0209291, IMG submission 184633) | Methane-oxidizing microbial communities from mesocosms in the Gulf of Mexico - GOM9B Gulf of Mexico (SPAdes) (version 2) | ecosystem: Environmental > Aquatic > Marine > Cold seeps...
ATACAATGCGCTCATAAAAGTATTTAAAGTATTGTATATAATATGAAACCCATCTCTTTCCGAACTTATATCTCAGGCATTTTCATTTTACTCTTTAGTATATTTAGTTTAACGACAATTCTGGCTTGTATAAACTATATGGAATCAGAAAAAGCGAATTGCACAAACGAGTATGTAAAGAAATATACCAGCAATTTACAAAGCCAAATTAAACTTATTTCGATCCCCGCGTTTACTTCACTTGATATGTTGATAGTCGTTAACTTGGTTGAAAATAATGACAAAGATTTAACATGGCTGGCGCCTATAACTACAACGTTAATTAAGAACCCTTATATCACCTCATTATATGCGGCGAATCAAGCGGGCAAGTCGGTATTTATTTATCGAATAACAGACGAAATGCGGAGTGCTGAACAGTTATTCCCTACGAATGCTGTATTTAATATTAACTTTAATCAGGTTAACGGGCAGCAACGCCGTGTATTTTTGAATCGAGAGTTACAAGTTGTTTCTTGGGAATATTATGATAATGGTGGTTTTGACCCAAGAGAGAGACCTTGGTTTCAAGGCACAAAATTTGATGGTCGTATTTTAATTTCTAAGCCTTATCAGTTTTACCCCTCCCAGCATTTAGGTATCACATTTTCGCGTCGTTCATACGACGGTACGAGTGTTGTTGCTGCTGACTTTGACTATAAATCCTTATCGCGGCTCACCAGTGATATGGAATATTCTGAACATGCCAAAACATTTTTATTAACATCGACCCAAGATGTAATTGCAAGTAACCTTAAATTTAGTGATGCCGATCACTCGTATTCTTTAGCGGAAAGTGAACCTGACTTGGCTAATGCATTAGTCAAGTTGGACCATTTGATGGCTTTTAAAACAATCATTGAGCCAATGACTGATCGTGGCGAGCTCTCCCGATTGTTAATCACGCCATTAAGAATTGGTGATGATCATGTTATCTATGTAGTCAATTTACTGAAAGAGAAAGATTTTTTGGCCACTTCAGCTTATTTAAGCTCCAACTTTAATATTCAGAATATGCTATTTTTAACATTAATTTTTTTGATTATTAGTGTTTTTTCGACTCGGCGCATCGCTAAGCCGCTTATATATTTAAATGAATCTTTGGTTAATATCCAAACATTTAAGTATCGCCGTAAGGAATATAAACCATCAAACATTGTGGAAATTGATCAACTTAATGAAACCATGCTGTTGATGGAAAGTGTGTTAGTTGATTTCTTTAATAATCTTTATGATGTTGCACGATCGTCTAAGCCCGAGGAATTATCTGCTTCTATTGTGGCGCAGACAGAATCTATTTTGTTTGCAAGTAGTTGTCAGCTATTTATCAACAGCCGAAAAAATAGACAAAAGTTCAATCTTAACGCAAGTTCGGGAAATATCCCTGAGTTTGATTTACAGACTTTTGCAGCTAATAACAAAGCTGTACTAGATAAACATGTGTACAAATTGTCAGAGCAAGACGGTCAAATTGTTTTTTCTGGCGGGCCCTGTAAAACAGGTTTTATTATTCCTTTAATGAATCGTAAAGAAGAGAATGTTGGTGTTTTAGTTATTGGTTTTAAAGGACAAATAGACAAAGCCGTTTATGATAGAATTCGCTTGGTTCGAAACTTTATTGGGTTCAACGAAATAGTGTTAGAGCATTTAGAGAAAGAACAGGAACAACAGGAATTATTCCATTCTTTTGTGATGATGACAGCGACCGCATTAGATAAAAAATCCCCTTACACTGGTGGTCATTGTCAACGTGTACCAGAAATTACCAAGTTGATAGCGGAAGCTGCTGAGTCTGATACTGACATATTTGCTGATTTTTCGTTAACCTCAAAAAATTGGGAAGAGTTATTAATTGCTGCTTGGTTACATGACTGCGGTAAAGTAACAACGCCTGATTATGTGATGGACAAAGCAACGAAACTTGAAACTATTTATGATCGAATTCATGAAATACGAATGCGCTATGAAGTATTAAAACGTGATGCTGATGTTGCATATTGGCAGTCGATAGCAAATGGGATGGATAAGTTTCGAGCCCAGCAAGTTTGTTATGAACTAAAAGCGGAATTAGATAAAGAGTTTGCATTTATTGCAAGCTGTAATCCTGGTCGTGAGTTTTTAGTACCTGAAAAACAGCAGCGTTTAATCGAGATATCAAAACGTACTTGGTTAAGAACATTACCTGATGATATTGGCATCTCTCAACAAGCATTAGCGAAAAAATCAGGGGGGGTGAATAAGCTACCTGTTATTGAAAATGTGTTAGCGGACAAATTAGAACATTTATGGGCATGGGAAGAAAAGCAAAATAAGCACAGTGAACGTGATTTTAAAATACTACAACCTGCGCATCGCTTTAACCGTGGTGAGATACATAATCTCATCGTTAAGACTGGAACGTTAACAGAGGAAGAACGGTACCACATTAACGACCACATTGTGCAAACATATGTAATGCTTGATCAGATTATGTATCCTGAATACTTAAAGAATGTCCCTTTAATTGCAGGTAGTCATCACGAAAAAATGAATGGTGAAGGCTATCCTCTCAAATTAAAAAGGGAAGCGATCCCGATTGGTGGTCGAATGATTGCTGTTGCAGATGTTTTTGAAGCATTGACAGCATCTGATCGTCCCTATAAAGATGCCAAAAAGCTAAGTCAAGCATTAAAAATAATGGCATTTATGGTAAAAGATGAGCATCTTGATCATGATGTGTTTGATTTGTTTCTAACAAAAGGTGTCTACCAATCTTATGCAGATGAATACTTAAAACCTGAACAACTTGATTTTGTCGATGTTGATGGGCTTAGAGCTATTTATATTAGCGATGTGATACTTTTGTAATTAAATAACAAAATACTCACAATTATTTATTTATGAGTATTCGTATTGGTCATTATGTTGTTTTTTAATTACATTAATGACGTTATATATAACTTTTCGTTATTAAATCCCATATGACGTTATAAAGTTACGTTTTAGTTCACACTTTTGATCTTGTTCACGTTAACTCGATAATAGAGTTGATCTGAATCATACTTATCACCTAAGTAATACCTCAAAATGCCTATATAATAAATATATAGGAATACTTATGAGCAAAGTTAGACTGGTTATTATTGGTAACGGTATGGTTGGTCACCGTTACATAGAAGACTTCGTAGAAAAAGCTGAAATCGAAAATTTTGATATAACTGTATTTTGTGAAGAACCCCGCGTAGCCTACGATCGCGTCCATCTATCTTCTTATTTTTCTCATCACACTGCTGATGAATTATCTCTGGTAAAAGAAGGTTTTTACGACAAGTATAATATCAATGTGTTAATTGGTGAACGTGCTATTAATATTAACCGCTCTCAGAAAATCGAACGTGCTATTAATATTAACCGCTCTCAGAAAATCATTTATTCAAACTCAGGCCGTGAAATAAAATACGACAAATTGATTATGGCTACGGGCTCAACGCCTTGGGTACCACCAATTAAAGGTAACGAAAGTAAAGATTGCTTTGTTTACCGTACTATTGAAGATTTAAAAACTATTGAAGCAACGGCAAAACGCAGTAAAAGCGGTGTCGTTGTAGGCGGTGGTTTATTAGGTCTAGAAGCGGCAGGCGCATTAAAAGCACTGGGTGTTGAAACACACGTTATCGAGTTTTCGCCAGTATTAATGGCTGAGCAGCTAGACCGTGAAGGTGGCGAACAGCTTCGTAAAAAAATTGAAAAGCTGGGCGTGCAAGTGCATACCAGTAAGAATACATTAGAAATTGTTGCGCAGGGTGAAACGGCACGTAATACCATGAAGTTTGCTGATGGTTCCGAGCTTGAAGTTGATTTCATCGTATTTTCAACCGGTATTCGCCCACAAGACAAGTTGGCTCATCAATCAGGCTTAGCAACAGGCCGCCGTGGTGGTATTACTATTACTGACCAATGTGTGACGAGCGATAACGATGTGTATGCTATCGGAGAGTGTGCATCTTGGAACGAACAGTTCTTTGGATTAGTCGCACCAGGTTACAAAATGGCACAGGTTGCTGTTGACCACTTGCTAGGGCATGAAAGTGCATTTGAAGGCGCGGACATGAGTGCAAAACTCAAACTGCTTGGCGTAAAAGTAGGGAGTATCGGTGATGCAAATGGCCGTACACCGGGCTGCAAGAGTTTCGTATACCTTGATGAAACAGAGGAAGTATACAAACGTATTATTATTTCTGAAGACGGCAAGAAATTACTGGGTGCAGTATTAATCGGTGATACATCTGATTACGGTAATTTATTACAACTTAAATTGAACGATATGGACCTACCTGAGCATCCAGATAGTTTGATTTTACCAGCGCACGCAGGCGGCGGTAAGCCAGCAATGGGAGCTGATTCTTTACCGGATACTGCGGTATTGTGTTCTTGTTTTGATGTTACTAAAGGTAAAATTGCAGCTGCAGTTGCCGATGGACACACAACAATAGGCGAAATAAAAGCAGTTACTAAAGCGGGAACAGGTTGTGGTGGTTGTTTACCACTTATCACACAGGTGTTGAATTTAGAACTGGCTAAATCAGGGATTGAAGTAAAAAACCATTTATGTGGGCACTTCGAGTATTCTCGCCAAGAGCTATTCCACCTTATTCGTATTGAAGGTATCAAGACTTTTGAAGCGTTACTGACTAAATACGGTAAAGGTTACGGCTGTGAAGTGTGTAAACCAACCGTTGGTTCCATCTTAGCATCGTGCTGGGGTGACCATGTATTAAGTCGTGATAATGTTGGTCTGCAAGATACTAATGATAACTTCTTAGGAAACATGCAAAAAGACGGTACTTATTCAGTTATTCCACGTATGGCTGGTGGAGAAGTAACACCACAAGCACTGGCTGTACTGGCTGATGTTGCTGCTGAATATAACTTGTATACCAAGATAACTGGCGCACAACGTATTGGTTTGTTCGGCGCTCACAAAGGTGACTTACCAACAATCTGGAAGAAATTGATTGCTGGTGGTTATGAAACTGGTCAAGCGTATGCAAAAGCATTACGTATGGCTAAAACCTGTGTTGGTAGTACTTGGTGTCGCTTTGGTGTGCAAGACAGTGTTGGTCTTGGTGTACTACTTGAAAACCGATATAAAGGTATTCGTACTCCACACAAAATGAAGTTTGGTGTATCCGGTTGTACACGTGAATGTGCTGAAGCACAGGGTAAAGACTTAGGCCTTATTGCAACTGACACTGGTTGGAATATGTATGTGTGTGGTAATGGGGGCATGAACCCGCGTCACGCAGATTTACTCGCATCGGATCTAGATGAAGTAACATTACTTCAATATATCGACCGTTTCTTAATGTTTTATGTGCGTACAGCAGACAAGCTACAACGTACGTCGGTGTGGATGGATAACTTAGACGGCGGTGTTGATTACCTACGCGAAGTGGTTGTTAATGACAAACTGGGTATCAATGAACAACTAGAAACTGATATCAATAAACTGATTACTGAATACCGATGTGAATGGTCTGAAGTAGTCGAAAGTGAAGATCAGCAAAAACGTTTCGCTCATTTTATTAATAGTGATGCACAAGATAGTAATGTGCGCTTTGTGAGTGCACGTGACCAACATCGTCCTGCTTCCATTGCAGAGAAAGCAAATACTTATACAATCACAGTGGAGGAATACGCATGAGTAAATGGATTAGCGTTTGCCAACTAAACGATATCAACCCAAAAACAGGTGTGTGTGCACTGGTTAAAGGTAAACAAGTTGCGATTTTCCGTCCACGTGACAACGATGAGTTATTTGCTATCGATAACATGGACCCGTTTGCTAAATCAAATGTACTTTCACGCGGTCTTATTTGCGAACATGACGACCAGCTTTGGGTCGCAAGTCCGTTGAAAAAACAACGCTTCAACTTAGCAACGGGTCAATGTTTAGAAAATGATCTTGTATCACTGACTTCTTATAAAGTTCGAGTGAATAAAGACAGTGTTGAAATTAATGTTTAATTAGAAAGGGCATTTCTTCATGTATGCAGACACAATTAAAAAATGTTCAGCTAACGCTGCTCGAATCGTAAAGTTAGACAAGACTGATCCAATTAGTTTTCTTATCAGCGGTGCAATGGCCGGTGCGTATGTTGGTCTTGGTATTATTTTGATCTTCACGTTAGGTAATGTAGTTGATCCATCAATTCGTCCATTAGTGATGGGTGCAACATTTGGTATCGCATTAACCTTGGTTATTATTGCGGGTTCTGAACTGTTTACTGGTCATACTATGTTTTTAACTTTAGGCGCTAAAACAGGTGCCATTACTTGGGGTGATAACTTTCGTATTTTACCAAAAACATGGTTATATAACTTATTGGGTTCAATCGCAGTCGCCGCGCTCTTTTATTACGCGGGTGGCGGTAAATTATTAGGTAACTCAGAAAGTTTGGTACACAAAGTTGCGTTATCGAAAACAACAGCACCAGCAATAGTTCTACTATTCAAAGGTATCTTATGCAACTGGTTAGTCTGTCTCGCAATTTGGATGTGCCAGCGTGTTGAAGGTTCGAGTAAGTTTATCGCTATTTGGTGGTGTTTATTGGCGTTCATCGCTTCTGGTTACGAACATTCAATCGCTAATATGACTATTTTTGCAATGTCATATTTTGGTGATAGCCAAGAGGCATTCAACCTCGTTGGTGTTGGTCATAACTTATTATGGGTTTCACTCGGTAACTTCATCTCTGGTGCTGCATTTATGGGTTTAGGCTACTGGTACTCAACACCAAAAGCTGAACGCCCTTTGGTAAACCAAAATGATCTAAAAGCGACTGCTGTTACAGCTAAAGCTTAATTTATATTGACTAGTTCAATCTAGATTTCGATTGCTAAATTTTGATAAACGCTTCCTTCGTATTCGTAATGTATGTAGGGAGCGTTTTTTGTTTGTCTTATGATAATTAGTTTATTGGACATTAGAGCTAAGGCATTAGTACCATTTGTTCATGAGAAAGGCTGATTTAGCCTTACTTTGGTTAGTATTCGTTATCGTGATTGTGCTATAAACCAATAATCATTTATTTGGTTAACATTATAATAATTAAAGGAATAATTATGAAAAAAACAATTGTACTGATGGCTTTTATTTTAGCAAACTCTGCTGCACATGCGACGTTAGTCACGACTGAAGACAGTGCCGCTCAACAATCATCGCCAGTGGCAGTACAAGTAGAACAAAAAGTGAAAGGTTTCTATCTCGGTGTTGGTGTTGGTACTACGGCATTTGATAGTCTTGATTACGATGTAAATGCCGAAGAAAATGGTAATACAATCAAATTTATAGCAGGTTATCAGTTTAGTAAAGTGTTTGCATTGGAAGGTCAATACACTGCATATGGAGACATTGACTTAAGTGAGTCATACGGGTGGGCACCAACAGCAGTATCACTGACTGCTAATCTTGGTTACACCTTTAGCAATGGCTTACGTTCATTTGGTTTAATTGGTATATCTGCTATTGATTTAGGGCAATCGTTGCAAACTAACTTAGACGATAAAGGCGTTGGTCTCCGTTATGGACTTGGACTTGAATATGCACCACCTGCATTAAAAGGATTAAGTGCCCGTGTTGGTTATGAGGTCGATCTGTTTAGTGTTGAATTTAAGAGTTATGACGTGACTCAAGATTATACCCTTGGTTCATTCTATGCCTCGGTTGCTTATAAATTCTAATCATTACTTACTTTAAAGTATGCCAATAACTTTACAATTTAACCTTTTACTTCATGGGTTTAAGTAGAGTGTTAAACACATTTCTATGAATTATCTGATGTGTGTTTTTTATACTTTAGTGAGTTAAATCACAAATTTAAATACCAATTTGTAAGTATAGTGGGAAAGCACTAAAGATGCATGACTTAATTATTCATTAATGATACTGATAAGCATTCAAATAATTCTTTATAAAACAATAATTAAAGGTTCAATAATGAAAAAAACAATTGGATTAGTCGCTTTAGTTTTAGCAACTTCAACCGCTCATGCAAACGTACAGCAAGATTTTAATGAAGATCTAACACCAAAATATAAAGGTTTTTATCTTGGTGCTGGTCTTGGTAGCACGACATTTGATAGTCTTGATAGTCTTGATTTTAAGGATGACGACGTAAAAGAAGATGGGAATACAATCAAATTTATAGCTGGTTATCAGTTTGGTAAAGTGTTTGCACTTGAAGGCCAATATACAAAATATGGCGATGTTTATTTTCCAGAAATTAATGAAAACTACTATTGGACTCCAACAGCTATATCATTGACTGCTAACCTTGGTTACACATTTGATAATGGTTTACGTCCATTTGGTTTAATTGGTATATCTGCTATTGATTTAGGGCAATCGTTGCAGATGAACTTAGACGATAAAGGCGTTGGTCTCCGTTATGGACTTGGACTTGAATATGCACCACCTGCATTAAAAGGGTTAAGTGCACGTGTTGGTTATGAAGTCGATATGTTTAGTATTGAATATAAACATTCTGGCGTGACTCAAGATTATACCCTTGGTTCATTCTATGCCTCGGTTGCTTACAAATTTTAAGTTTATAGACCTTTAAAATAATGGCCAACTGTACACTAGGTTGGCTTTTTTATATGCAGTACTTCATCTTCTAATCCTTAAAATCATTGCTTTACTGACTTTATCTGCAATCTTGTAATACTTCTGCTAAACTGCGCGGCATATCGTTTTTGTTGTTGTGTTTAGTAAGGTCATTATGGGTTTTTCTGCTTTAAATCTTAATCAAAATTTAATTAATACTGTTACCAAGTTAGGCTACGAAATGCCTACACCAATTCAAGCTCAAGCTATTCCAGCAATTCTGGAAGGGCGCGACATTATGGGTGGTGCTCAAACTGGTACTGGTAAAACGGCAGCATTTGCATTGCCTATAATTCACCAGTTAATGGCCCAGCGGTTAACCGCTAACTCAACCGCTAAAAAACAAATCCGTGCTTTAGTATTAACGCCAACGCGTGAATTATCACAGCAAGTACACAAAAGCTTTGTTACATATAGTGAAGACAGTGAATTAACAGCTGAACTTGTTTACGGTGGCGTGAGCATTAACCCACAAGTTAAAGCGCTTGCACAAGGTGCCGACATCTTAGTAGCAACACCAGGTCGTTTATTGGATCTATTAGATCGTGAAACGCTATCACTTGAGTTTGTTGAAAAGATCGTATTCGATGAAGCTGACCGTATGTTAGATATGGGCTTTATGGAAGAGATTCGTCGTATCCTGAAGCACCTACCGAAAAAACGTCAAACTATGTTGTTCTCGGCAACATTTGATGATGCGATCTTTAAATTAAGTAAAAGCTTATTAAACGATCCATTATTAGTGGAAGTTGATATCCGTAATGCAGCAGCAGAACAAGTTGAACAAATTGTTTATGCAGTTGATACCGATCGTAAACGTGAATTAACGTCTTACCTGATCGGTTCTCGCAACTGGCACCAAGTACTTATCTTTACTCGAACTAAGCAGGGCGCAGATAGCCTAGCAAAAGAAATGTGTAAAGATGGTATTAAGACAATCGCTGTACACGGTGACAAATCACAGGGTGCACGTGAACGTGGTCTTGAAGATTTCAAAAACGGTAAAGTACGCGCATTAGTAGCAACTGATGTGGCTGCACGTGGCCTTGATATCGAACAACTTAAACACGTAATCAACTTTGAATTACCGTTTAAAGCAGAAGATTACATTCACCGTATCGGTCGTACAGGTCGTGCTGGTTTATCTGGTACTGCTACGTCATTAGTGAGCATTGGTGAAAACTGGTTGTTAGAAGAAATTGAAACACTGCTTGATACTCGTTTAGTGGCGCAATGGTTACCGGGTTATGAACCTGACCTGAGCAAGCCTGCTGATGATGGTCGTAATAGTGGCGGTAAAAGTAAAGGAAATGGCCGTACTGATGACAAACGTCGTGCTAAAAACCGTTCTTACGGTAAGAAAACGAATAATCGCGCGAAGAAAGACGTAAAACCAAGTCGTTAATTCGATTGATTACGTTGAAATTATAAATAGATTCGTTCATATGAATGGCTAAGGTTGAGAGACCTTAGCCATTTTTGTTTGTCGCTTCTCTGCAAAACTTGCCTCGGTGATGGAATACGATTAATTTAATAACAGGACTCAAAGTCACTTTATATTAAGGTCGATACATGGACTCTGTTACACAAATCGTATTAGGTGGCGCTATTGGTGCTGCTATCGGGCATAAACAACTAGGCCGAAGTGCGTTAGTTATTGGCGGTATCTTAGGTACATTACCAGATTTAGATGTTTTTATGCCAGCGGCTGATGCTGTTGAGAGCTTCACCGAGCACCGCAGTTTCTCACATTCCTTATTTGTGTTGTTTCCTTTTGCATTTATCTGTTTTGCCACACTTAAGCTTAAATTTAAAACCGATGTCATTTCTAACCAACGGCTGTTTTGGCTTTGTTGTTTAACCTTGATTACCCATCCTATTCTTGATGCGTTTACCAGTTATGGTACGCAGCTATTTTGGCCGTTAGCGGGACACCCGATTTCTATCGCCTCGATATTTGTAATTGATCCCTTGTATACGCTGCCATTATTAGTCGGTTGTATTTATCTGTGGCGCGGTAAAGGAGATAAAGAGAGTAAGGAGCAACGAAAGGCAAGGCGAGTTAATCATATTGGCTTAATGCTAAGTAGTGGTTATTTATTATTGAGTGTCTTGATTCAAACGCAGATGCTTAACAAAGTTGAATTGGCTTTACAGAGTAAAGGTATTCCCAGTGATAAAGTGTTTATCTCACCGCTTTATCCAAGCCTTAACTGGTGGATTGCTATCGTGGTTGATAACAACGTTTATTATGATGTGACATTAAATGTACTGACTAATTCTCTCGATATGTCCCTGAAGCAAGAATTGGGATATGGCGTTGTTAAAGTGACAACGTCTGCTTTGGCGTCTTTAAACTGGTTTACTAATGGTTTTATTCGCCTAGAAGATGTAGATGGACGTTTAGTCGCCACCGACCTTAGAATGAAAACCGGCTCTGTTGGTTATGCATTTAAGTTTGCGCTGGCAGAAAAGGATACGGATGGTTGGAAGGAAATCTCGCCATTAAGATTATAATCTTAATTCATCTTAGGTTCAGCTGGTTTGGCTATAATCCCTATCTATAGTAAACTATTTATCTATAGTAAACTGATATTAATAGTAATCATTGTTCTCCTTCCTTTAATCATGAAGCAGGTATATGCGAGACTCAGACAAAAAGTTTTCCAAATTAATGAATAAAGCATCCCACAAAGTGACCTCTCTCAAAGAAGAAGGGCTGGCGAGTATTGCTAAGCTGCAGAACCGTTACTTTTGTATTGGTATTACAGGCTTAAGTAAAAGTGGTAAATCGACGTTTATCACTAGCCTAATTAATCAATTGATGCACCATGAAAAAGCAAGCCTCGCTGGTTTTTCACCAGTATTAAGTGAACGTCTTCTTGGTGTTAAAATGCACCCGCTAGCGGATGCTGATATTCCGGTATTTCCGTATGATAAGAACTACCAAAGTCTAACGCAATCAGAAGCCAAATGGCCTGCATCAACCACTAATATTAGCGGTTGTTTACTTGAATTAAGACTATCGCGTTCGGGACGACGTTTAAATCCGTTAAAAGCAGAGCAATTCTCTTTGTTCCTTGAAATTCGTGATTATCCGGGCGAGTGGCTACTCGATTTACCTTTACGTGAAATGGACTTTTCACGTTGGAGCGAACAATGCCAAGCGCAGTATCAAGCATCACCACGACGGGAACTGATGGGGGAATTGTTGGATGAATTAACGCAGCTAGACCCATTATCAGCCGTTGACCACGCTGTGTTGACATCATTGAACACCAAATTTGTGCAGTTTCTTCATGACTGTAAATACAAAAACAGCAGTTTGAGTTTGATCCAACCTGGGCGTTTCTTATTACCGGGTACGGTTGAGGATACAGAACTATTGAACTTCGTGCCTTTACTTGGCTGTCAGCAATATAGCGACGATGTGCTTAATGGTGCGGCTGACAACAGCTATTACAAGTATTGCCAGCGTAATTATCAAGGCTATGTGAAGTATTTGGTTGAACCATTTTACAAAACATTCTTTAGCCGTATTGACCGACAATTAGTGCTGGTGGATGTAGTTAATACCTTAAATTCAGGGCCTGAATATCTTGATGATATGCGCCAAGCATTAACTAGCATTACTGAGAGCTTTTCGTATGGACGTCAAAATCGATTAGTGCAATTATTTAAGCCTAAAATAGACAAGGTTGTGTTTGCCGCAACTAAAATCGATCAAGTGTTAAGTGAGGATCACGATGCGGTTCGTCAGCTATTGGGTGTCATTGTCAAACAAGCTTATAAGAGTGCGCAGCATGAAGGGGTACAACCAATTTGTGAAGCCACAGCGGCGGTTCGTTCTTCTAAAGAAATAAAGCATCAAGGCGATCGTGGTATAGCGGGACGTGGTGTGAATGGTGAACCGATTGGTTACATTCATCCAACCATACCAACGCGTATCCCCGAGAAAGAACAGTGGCAGCCATTTTTAGATTGGCAAATACCCTTGTTAAATCCACCACAAGGGCTGTCGTACAGTAATCAGGATGTATTACCACATATTCGAATTGATACTATTTTAAATGAATTAATAGGGGATAAATGCCTATGAACAAGCAAGTGGATAGCAGTACAACACGTAATCAGGGTAAAACCATCGATATGCAAGCAGAAGAGGCTGTGGTGACGGTGAGCCGTGAGGCAAAAATATTTATGCCCGATCTCGATAATGACTTGAGTAAAGTCCCCGCATCCATTAGCGCTGAAGATGTCGTTGATGATACTTACCGCGGATTAACGCTCGAAGCATTACCAATCAAAGGGTTAAAATCGTTTGTTATCGGTATTGCGAGTATCTTTGGTGTGATGTCGTTATGGTATCGGTATTGCGAGTATCTTTGGTGTGATGTCGTTATGGCAAATCTATACCGTATTCCAAAGCGCCTTAGCCCTGCATTGGATCGCTGCTGCTGGTTTTTCAGGATTGATTATCATTGTTGCTATGTTGGCCTTACGTAGCATGTTTAGTTTTATGGCTGACAAAGAAAATATGGCTGCGTTAGCAGGGTTACAAGATAAGGCCGAGCAATTAAAAGTGACCAATGATGTTGGTCAAGCAAAGGGGTTTATCGCTAAGTTAACGCAGTTTTATAAAGGTAAACCACAAGCGTCACTGCTGGCTAAAAGCATTACAACCATGCCTGATTACAGCAGTGATAAAGAAGGCATAGTCCATCTTGAACAGGTGTTTTTAGCACCATTAGATAAAGAAGCACTACGCCGTGTATCTAAACACAGCTTACAAACCGGCGTGGTGGTGGCTGCGAGTCCTTGGGCGGCAGTTGATATGCTATTAGCATTATGGCGTAGTATGAAAATGATTGACGAAGTCGGGCAGGTATACGGCATGCGACCTTCATTGGCCAACCGTTACAAGTTATTAAAGAGCGTGATCCGTTACTTGGCATTAATTGGTGTGAGTGAACTTGCACTTGATGAAATGTTACAAGAATTTGGCACAACAAGTTTAGCGGGAATAACAGGTGCTCGCTTAAGCCAAGGTGTTGGTGCTGGCGTATATACTGCACGTATTGGTTTAGCAGCTGTAGCGGCATGTCGACCTATTAGTTTTTCACCAGAGAACAAACCTAAATTGAAAGATTTTATAAAACGTATAATACAACGTATGAATGGTTAAATTCGTGAATATAAATAGGTTTGTTCCCAGCCGAATACCAGTATTGTTTGGAATTAATAATCCACGCTTCGGCAAATACAGACAGGTATTATTAATTCCATTCTTACCTATCAAGTTTAAAAGTATTGCATTCCGATGCAATAGGTGGAAATGAAGATAAACTGTCAGAATTTATAACGATGTTAAGGGGTTTAATATCTGAGTATCAAAAAATGAACCATACGCTGAGCTGCCTGAAAACATAAGTATTCAATTAAGTCACATCCAAAGTGAATTAAAAGAAACTCAAAGTTCTCATGTCACTCAATTGGCAACATCTTTAAGTGTGCTTTATACATCAAACCAAAGTGATTTATCCAAGCAGAAAAAGTTGTCATTCTGGAGTTTTGTCTTTGGTATCTTAGGTTTAATCGTTGGCGTTGGTAGTTTGTATGTAGCATTTTCAGTGACTTAAATACCTAACATATAAGAATAGACAAGCGCTGCGCACACATTAATACGGCGTTATGAACTTCGAGAGTTTTGACTAACTATGGATGATTTAGAAAATACAGTTACTTTGATTTTTACCTTCATTTCTTCAGTAGTTATTCTTATTTACTATTTAAACCCTAAGCAACTTAATTATTTAGACTCGAACCTACGCACCAATTCTGTAACTGATTGTTTAGTTATGGATTCTTACCAAGGTGAATTGGTTTGACGCCCCGCACATCTTCAATATAAGTGACCTTAATAAATGATTTGTGTGTGTCCATGCCAATAAAAACTATGTTATGTTTACTCATGCTAGTCTCCAGTTTGATATTTTTGACAAATATATTATGGCTCTGGTTTTAAAAACTAACCCACGATGTTGGAGGCTAGCACCTAGTGGGGAGTCATTATGCCTAAGTGATAAATGAAGTTATATCCATTCAAATCAATCAACGATATTTATTTTTGTCAAACAAGGATGTTATATGAAACAAGTTCTACCCGTAGTGATTTCCCTTTTTATTGGTGCCTGTGGAAGTTCAGATGGTAATGATGAACCAGACAAAGGTAATAGTTCTGGGGGCGGGGGTACCTATCAATTCAGTATGTCGACACAAAATATGAATCTATGTGGTCAGACATCTGAATATACTAACTACGAAGTCATCGCTTATAGCGATGATGGCGGCATCATTTCCCGTCACCAGCCAAATATCAGTGGACAGGTTCAAGCCACTTTTGAGCTGTCACATGTGAATTTGGCGATTGTGCGCGATACGGGGACGGACACATCCGATAAAAAGGACTTGAATGTCACCGTGCTTGCTCACTATCCAATCGGTGACTTGGGAACCTTGACCCTAAGAACTGATGATACCGAGGGCTGTCGGTGTCAAACAGCAACGATTTCCATCCTGTCCGGAGACCTGACTACTCAGAAACTTAATTTGCCCTATTCGGGTTTTTTGGCCACACCGGAGCCTAATAGGAGAAGTCAGTTTAGCAATACACGACTGTGTGAGGTAGAGGAAGGTGTAGAAGCTTTATTGGTGGCTAATCATCTCGATACAGATAGTGGTGATATCTACTACCGAGCCATAGCGGATACCAGTCAGCTACTAACCGATGGAGCGCTCTCGATTGATATGCTAAATACGGGCCAGATAGGGCGTTCAATTACAATTAACACGGAGGATCATGGGAGTAGGACACACTGGATCAATTATGTGACTGACCAGGTCTATGACTACTCAGTGCCTGATAACTTTGATGAAAACATACATGTGCTTGATCACGAGCGGGTCGAAAAAATTGCATTTCATGCCAGCGAACAACTGGATGTACTGGGGCATTCTACCCCTGTAAGATCCTGGGATGTTCATGTGCCAGTAACTGATGATACAACTGATATTACCTATAGCAAGCCTGAGTTCGAGGCCGATTTACTCAGTAATCTATTAGATGATCCAACATCTGCTTACAACCTTGATGGAACACTGCAACGAGTAGTAACGGGTTATGTAGAGTTTTCTCGCCCTGATAACACAACGGATGAGTGGTTCTATATATTACCTAGCCAAAGCGATAGTGGATTCAACTTTGAACTCCCTCCTGAATACCTAGAAGGGCTAGCTGAAGACAGTCTGTATCAAGATTTAACATCATATAGTTATTGGCGTCTCAATCAAATTCCGGCGATTGGTTCATTGGATGAATTTTATCAATTTGATTGGCTTAAGGTACTTCTTCCAACTAAATCTCCAGTTAGAATTCGCCCCCCAGCCGCTTACTCTTACGTCTCTCTTGTTGAAGAGTGATTACACTTGGCCGTTTTTGTAGCTTATATCCTGCGGCCATCTTAGCTTAGCCTCGCTAACTTATGTGATCACCAAAGCATGTGCTAAGCATGCAATAATGTTAATCCGAACAGATCCCGTAATAAGTTTATTTGGTATAATTTGGTTATCTTTTTTCAACATATTCCATAGAGTACATGACGGCACTGTTTTCCAGAAATAGGTCATAAGAAACTTGGAATATAATCTTGCTAACTTGCAACATGGACCTGAGTTATTTATCATCAAGATAACCGAATTAAGAGTGAAAAATCCATGACACAGAAAGTATCAACAGAAGTGCAAACTGAATCGACACGTATTGCTAACGGTATAAAAAAACCAGGTCAAAGCAGAGAACAGACTAAATTGATCGCGGCAGGTATTGAGAAGGGAATTGCTGAATACAAAAAACAGCATAAAGCCAAAGTTCGCCAGCTTGATAAGCAAAAAAAACAAAAAATAAGATCTAATACCGTGGCTGCAGCAAAAGACAATGAAGCAGAGATTGAAATTGAACAAACAAAATCAAGTTCAAGTCGATTACCTTGGGCATTATTAGCGTTAAGTTGGGCTGGTTTTGCAGGTTATCTTGTACAAAATGGTGTGCTTAGCATAGGTTAAACATTTCTTACTCGCCACACAAACAAATAGCAGCCACATAAATTAATATGAGGAACCGTTTATGAAAGTTATCATGTTTAGCGCCCGTAGTTATGATATTCAATACTTTGAGCCATTAATATCAGATCCTATCAGTATTAATTTTTTTGATGCTCAGCTAAATCAACAAACCGCCACATTAGCCAGAGGATATGATGCTGTTTGTGCATTTGTTAATGACGATTTAAGTGCCCCTGTTTTAATTCAACTTAATGAAATGGGTATAAAGAGTATAGCAATGCGCTGTGCTGGCTTTAATAACATTGATTTAGATTGTGCTAAAGCACTTGGAATCACCATCGTGCGTGTCCCTGCTTATTCACCAGAGGCTGTTGCCGAACATGCCATCGCGTTATTAATGACACTCAATCGTCGTATTCACAAAGCGTATCAACGTACCCGTGATGCTAACTTTTCCTTAGACGGTTTAGTGGGATTCAATTTACACGGCAAAACTGTCGGCATTATAGGCACAGGTAAAATTGGTCTTGCTACCATGGCTATTTTTAAAGGTTTTGGTTGTAAAATTTTAGCGTCTGACCCTTATCCTTCAGAGCATGCAATTGCATTAGGTGCTGAATATGTCAACCTAGATACTCTGTTTACTCACAGTGATGTGATTAGTTTACATTGTCCATTAACCTCTGAAAATAAATATTTATTGAATGAAAATACGTTTGCGTTAATGAAAGATGGTGTGACGATTATTAATACCAGCCGTGGTGGTTTGTTAAATGCGAATGATGCAATCGAAGCTTTAAAATCAGGGCGAATTGGTGGGTTAGGTTTAGATGTCTATGAAGAAGAAGAACATTTATTCTTTAATGATCATTCCAGTGAAATCATTACCGATGATACTTTCCGTCGATTGTCTGCTTGTCACAATGTCATTTTTACTGGCCATCAAGCTTTTTTGACCAAAGAAGCATTAGTTAGTATTGCCGAAACGACTCTCAATAATTTAAACGATATTGGAGTAGGGAATGTTTGCGCTAATCAGGTGCTTACGTAGTCTAAAGTGAGAGCTTAACGAGCTGCTCTTCGACTCTACACAGGTATTCTAGGGGGAATATCGTCAGTGATAAAATTGTGACAACTTCGTGACCCCCTCACGACATCCGTTGTTTATTCTGAGTGTGACAATTAAAAACGACACACAAAGGAGTATTCTATGTATTTAAAATTATCTTTATTAGCGATGCCGCTATTAACGCTTAGCACAGTAAGTCAAGCTGCAGTGGTCGACGTAAGCATAACTAATCTTACTCAAGGTATCTATTTTACACCCTTACTTGTTACGGCCCACACCAGTGATTCTCATCTATTTGAAGTAGGAAAAGCAGCTTCACCAGCACTACAAGCGATGGCCGAAGGCGGCGCCATTGCAGATTTAGTGGCCATTGCTGATGGTCTATCAGCAGTATCGGCTGCTAATCCAGCTGCTGGTTTACTTGCTCCATCGAGTTATACCATGGTGAGTGATTTAGACACTGGCAGCAATAACGTATTAACAATCGCCGCTATGATGCTACCCACTAATGATGGCTTTGTAGGCAAAGACAGCTGGGCTATTCCGAGTGAGACTGGCACCTATACTTTTTATATGAATGGTTATGATGCCGGAACCGAAGCTAACGACGAAATTGTCAATGGCGGTGGCGCTTCAGGTGTGCCTGGTATACCTGCAAACCCAGGGGCGAATGGCGGTACAGGTGGTAGCGGAGTGAGTAGCTCGTCGGCTAACAGTAATATTCATATACATCCAGGGAATGTAGGAGATAGTGATATAAGTGGTGGCGTGAGTGACCTCGATAGTCGGATCCACCGCTGGTTAAACCCAGTCGCCAAAGTTGTTGTTACCGTTAAATAAATCTGGGAGGATCTATGGCTATTTCAATGTTTAATAAATCAGTGTTTAGTAAAAAGTCCTTGGGTATCGCGCTACTGGCAACAGGGATTAGTGCATGTGGCAGTGATAACAATGCAACTGAAGCTGTGCTTGAGTATGAAGTAATTGTCTACAACGATACTGCAGAACAACCATTTTCGCCGATTTTGGTAGCGCTGCACAATTCAGATATTAGTTTATGGTCGGTCGGGTCTGACGCCAGTAGCGCCTTAGAGAATATGGCTGAAGGCGGGAGTAATACCGAGTTACTTGCCTTGTTTAAAGGCTATGATGTCGCTGTTTCAGGTTCAAGCGCTATTGCTCCTGGTAGCAATGAATTGCTCACTATCAGCGCCAATCAAAGTCATGCTACGCAGTTGTCATTTAGTAGCATGTTGGTTAATACGAATGATGCATTTTCGGGTCTAAATGCAGTCGATATTAGCAACTTAGAGGTCGGTGTTAGTATGACCTACAATTTGCCTGTCTATGATGCTGGTACCGAGGCTAATAGCGAAGCTGGGGGCAGTATTCCCGGACCTGCCGATGGTGGTGAGGGCTATAATGTGGTACGAGATGATGTTATGAATAAAGTGACGCGCCATCCTGGTCTTGTTACACAGGCCGACGATGCAGCTTCGGTATTATTACCCGAACATCGTATTTCAGGTAATGTAGGGCGCTTGGTGATAACGCGTATTAATTAGTTAAGTAAGATCTAATTTACCACCTGAAGCTCGTGTCTATGTTGCAAGTTAGCAAAATAAAGATCGCAATAATGGCGAAATAGATTATTTGTTGATCTGTATCAATGGCTGGTATTAGTCTATGCGTTTATAGTCAATCTGAACAGTATGTAAAGTGATTAAAAGGTGGTAAATATGGAATTATTACGGAACCCTAAATGTTACACGGACGTGTGTATTGATGGAACTTGGTATCATTACGATCACTGTGGCTCGAAAGTTTATTCTCTAAGTGGTGGCGCGGCTCCCGAGTTAGACCTTGCTCGTGAACCTGCGACAGAAACAGAGCTTATTAACCTTATCCACATAGCTGTTAATTAATTTTTATTTTGTAGTACATACAGTGTCATCACTCAGCGACATTCGTATTTTGGACCTTTAGATGTATTGAGCATTTAAAGGTCGTTTTTTATTCTTTACTCCACTTTACAATGACATCTCTTTGCGTTTTATAAACTTTGTCATATTATGTCACTCTATTTTTATTGGAGAAAACATATATATGAAACGCGTTATGCTATTCCTTGCAACCAACCTGGCCGTAATGGTGGTTTTTAGTATTGTATTAAACATTATCTATGCAACTACCGGTATTCAATCAGGTAGCCTTTCTGGGTTGTTGGTGATGGCGGTATTGTT
>Ga0209291_1001567_pt1 | contig 20102 bp, 17 predicted proteins | sample GOMGulsemesocosm_FD_184633 | JGI IMG/M metagenome (GOLD analysis project Ga0209291, IMG submission 184633) | Methane-oxidizing microbial communities from mesocosms in the Gulf of Mexico - GOM9B Gulf of Mexico (SPAdes) (version 2) | ecosystem: Environmental > Aquatic > Marine > Cold seeps...
CGATGGTACTGCAGTTATGTGGGAGAGTAGGTCGTTGCCTTCTTTAAATCCTCAATATCAAAAGATGTTGGGGATTTTTTTTGACCTAAACTCAAGGGAAATAATAATACAAGTATCATATATTCTTAATTTGCAATTATTTTAATGTTGGTTTACCGAATTTTAAATAAGCACAACCGAATAATAATTATAAAATTATACTTTGCATAATTATGACTACTTTAGTTTATTAAAGTAGTTACATCATTTAATATGAAACTTTCATATCTATTATTCATTGTTTTTTTGAGTGTTCTATTTAATGTTGAATCTCAAGATTTACGACGTTTTAAAAACTATACAGTAGAAGATGGAGTATCAAGTTCTAATATATATAGTATATATCAGGACGAAAAAGGCTATATGTGGTTTGGTACAGATATAGGCATATCTAAATTTAATGGTTACGAATTTGAGAATTTCTTGCCAGAAAAAATAGCATTTAATAATCCCGTAGTAAAGATTTGGAAAGAAAATGATATAACATTTAGTGATGCAAATAATAAATGCTACTCTATAATTAACAATAAAATTATAGAAACGAAAACAGAAAACACTAATGTTTTTTTAACTCAGAAAAAGTATAATATTTTATATAATAAAGTAATTGATAGTTTTCTTATAGAAAAAGAAGTAACTGCTAGTTTTGAAGATAGAAGTGAAGGAATTTGGATAGCAACTTTAGGTGAAGGTATTTATTATATTCCAAAACATGAATATATTGAAACTATTACTTCACAAGAAAATGTTTACGCTGTTAACATAATTAATGACAGTATAACTTATGAGTACAAAAATATTGCATCATTAAGTTTTAAACAATTAGACGCACAAAAACTCTCTGAAGAAGATTTATTTTATGATAAAGATAAGTTATATTACAAAGATGATTTAATTTATACATCTTATGGAAACTATTTAAATATATCGGATAGGCTAAAATCAAGATCAATAAAAAAGCATAAGGAATTTGTATATTTTATAGATGATGCTAATAATATTTATAAAATAAATCCGGCTAAAAAAACATACTCATTATTAAAGAATAAGGTATCAAATACCTCATGCCTTGGTTTCAGTTTAAATAATGAATTATGGGTAAGTGGTAGTACTGGTTTATATAAATTAAAAGAGAGTAACTATGCAGTTTCAGATTCTATAAAAGAACTGGCTAAATATAATATAGTAGCAATAACTAGTTCAAAAAAACATGAATTAATAATTGCAACTAAAAACTCTGGAGTATTTATAAAAACAAGAGATAGTTCTTTTTTTAAAAAAGAAAATAATAAAATAAAAAGATACTTTGTTAATGCCTTAGATATTGATGATAAAAATAATATTTGGTTAGCAACTAATAGTGGTGTATATAAACTTGATATAAATGACTCAGATAATGAATTAAATTTTAATTATAAAAATGGACTTTTATCAAATCAAGTAAATGATATTAAAACTTTAAATAATAAGATTTATGCAGCTCATAAGAATGGGGTAAGTATAATAGATGTAAATAGATTTAAAAAAAATACTAACTCTACAAACGTAATCTTTCCCTATATAAGATTAGATAATGAAAAATATGATTTTCCAGAACAAAGAATAGTTGTAAGCCCAGAGTATTCTTATTTAACAATTAATTATTTAGCTATAAACTATAAATTAAGAGGAGCTATAAATTATAAATACAGAATAGAAGGAATTCATGATGATTGGGTATTAACAAAAAATAGGAAAGTTCAATTTACATCATTACCTAAAAAAGGAATTTATTCATTTGAAGTTAAAGCTCAAAATGAAGATGGCGTATGGGGTGAAATAACAAAATTAAAGATGGAATTTCTTCTTCCATTTTATAAAACTTGGTGGTTTATTTCGGGTAGTTTAATTTTTATAGCGATATTAATATGGGCTATTACAAAGACATTATATAAAAGAAAATTGGAGATGGAGAAGCTTCAAACAGAAAGATTAGCATTCGAAGCTAAAGCTTTACAATCTCAAATGAATCCACATTTTGTTTTTAACGCATTAAATTCTATCCAAAGTTTTATTACCGTTGGAGATATCATGAATTCGGAGATTTATTTAGCTAAATTTTCCGTTCTATTACGAAAAACGCTTAACTACTCTAGTAAAAAAACAATAGTATTATCTAAAGAAATAGAAAATTTAGAAGCATACCTAGAGTTAGAAAAATTACGATTTGGTAAACGTTTAAATTACAACATTTTTATTGAAAATTCTGTTGAGTCAGATTTAATCGATATCCCTCCAATGTTAATACAACCTTTTGTTGAAAATGCTATAATACATGGTTTATCTCCAAAAGCTTTGGGAGGATTAATAAAAATATATATTCATTTAAGAAGTGAAAATTGTTTAGTTTGTGAAATAACAGATGATGGAGTAGGAAGACAACATAAGGTAACATCTGGACATAAATCTTTAGGAACAGCCATAGTAAAAAAACGATTATCACTATTATTAATAGGGGCATCAGACCATATTATTTATACAGATTTAAAAGATAAAGAAGGGAAATCTAGAGGAACGAAAGTTGAATTAATAATTCCGATTACATGATGAAAATAATTATAATTGAAGATGAGAAGAATGCTATAATTACTTTGCAAAGCTTTATTAGTAAATATATACCAGATGTTACGATTTGTGGAATTGCTAATAATAAAAAAGAAGGCGTAGCCCTAATAAAAAAAAACAATTTCGACATTGTATTATTAGATATTAATTTAGGAGATGGAACAGGTTTTGAAGTATTAGAGCAGGTTGAAAATAAAAATTTTGGAGTAATTTTTACTACAGCTTATGATGAATATGCTATCACTGCATTTAAATATTCGGCTATAGATTATTTATTAAAACCTATTAATCCTAAAGAGTTAATAGAGGCGATGGATCGTTATAAGAGGGATGTTTACAACATATCTGATCAACAATTGAACATAGCAACATCTTACGCTAATAAAATTAATAATAATAAAATTGTTGTTAACTCATTAAGCGAGATACACTTTATAGAGTTAGGTGAGATTTTATACCTAAAATCTGATAAAAATTATACAGATATATTTCTTAAAAACAAACAACGAATTACTTCTAGTAAAACTCTAAAGTTCTATGAGCAGTTGTTACCTGAAAATAAGTTTTTAAGAATCCATCAAAAATATATTATTAACCTTGATTATGTTGTAAAGTACCTTAAAGAAGATGGAGGGTATATATTATTAACAGATAATTCTAAATTAGAAGTATCAAGAAGAAGAAAAGAAAGTTTAATGAATAGTTTATTAAAATAATATTTGATATGAACTTAATAACAATTAGTAAAAGCATAATAGTACTTCTAGCTATACTAGTAAGTTTTTCTGGGTGTAAAGATGATGATGAAATTTTTACAGAAGTAAAATCTTTTACTGGAGATGTTATAATAACTACACGAGCAGAGTTAGATACTTTCACTGCAGAAAGGTATGGAGTAATAGTAGGCAACTTAACGTTAGAAGGAGAGCTTTATTCGTTAAACGGTCTAATTGATTTAACTAAAATAACAGGCGATTTAAGTATTTTAAATACAAATTTAGCAACGTTAGATGGTTTAAATAATTTAAATGAAGTTACTGGAAGTTTAATAGTTCAGGAGAATGCTGATTTAAATAATTTTTGTTCACTGATTTCATTATTTTCCGAAAACCAAGGTTTAATAGCAGATATATCCAATAATGCACATAATCCACAAACTCCAATTACAGAGAATAATTGCTCTTTGTAATTTCAATTAATAAATTGTTTTAACCACTTTTTCAATATAGTCTACCAGATATATAAAACGACTATTTTAGTAATTATGACTTGTTATATTTGAGTATAACAAAAAAATATAATTATGAGAATTTTTAAAAAGTTAGTAAATTTAGCTACTTGCATGGTTTTAGTAAGTTCTATTCTTTTGAGTTGTGAAGAAGAATATGATTGTACTGTTTTAGAGGCAAACATTGGGGATTTATGTTATGACGAGCAACAAAATCAAGGAACAGTTACTTCAGACTGTAACTGTAGTTTTGATAATGTTCAGGAACCAATATGTGATATAGAAATAGTATCTATACTTACAGAATGTCCTATGGTTGGGGAGTTAGTATCAAATAATTCACAGTCAAATTTTACTTTAACATTTATTGATTCAGGAAATCAGGTAGGAACAGTTATAATGAATGATAATGGTTATACGGAGGAAGGAGCCTGGGAGTTAGTGTATAATGCTGCTGTCGATCTAAATATCCTTTATATATCTCAGTTCAATGAAAATGGTAACTATTATACTTTAAACAATGCTTGGGAAGTGCAAACATGCCCAGAAAACTTTTGTGATAGTATAGAATTATCTGGACAAGATTATATGTTTAGCATGTCTTTACATTCTTCATGTGAAAATTGTGAGGAAGTAGCAGTATGTGAAACAGAAATCGCATCTATACTTACAGAATGTCCTATGATTGGGGAGTTGACATCAAATAGTTCTCAGTTAAATTTTACTTTAACATTTATTAATTCAGGAAATCAAGTAGGAACAGTTGTGATGAATGATAATGGTTATACGGAGGAAGGAGCATGGGAATTAGTATATAATGCTGTTGTCGATCTAAATATCCTTTATATATCTCAGTTTAACGAAAATGGTAATTATTATACTCTAAATAATGCTTGGGAGGTGCAAACATGCCCAGAAGAATTTTGTGATATCATAGAATTATCTGGCCAAGATTATATATTTAGTATGACATTACATTCTTCTTGTGAAAGTTGCCAAACTTTTGATTGCCCAAATTTAGAGGCTAACACAGGAGATGTATGTTATGATATACAACAAAATGAAGGAGTAATAAATGAGGATTGTGAATGTGAAGTAGAAACAATAATTTGTCAATGGAATTATATTGAAGATGCGTTTGGAGAAAATGAGCATGGATGGGATTACAATGGAGATAATCAGGCCGATTGTGATGTTATTTTTAATTCTACATCTATAGTTTACGAGGGTGGAGTTCCAGTTTATGATCCAGAATCTGATACAGATGGAGATTGTATTCCTGATTGTCTGTAATTAATTTATTAATCATAAGATAATATAACAATATGTGAAGCAGAGCTTAATAAGGTAGATACTATCTCATAAAGTGTGTTAATAAAAAAATATCGGGAGTTTTAACTCCCGATATTTTTTTATTAATTTAAACTTGTATAGATTTTGTATGAGTGTTTTTAAATAAGAAAAGGCATATATTTAATGTGTCCTATTTTTATTTATACTAGTTTTGCCTTTAGAAAACCTCTTTAGCAATCGCTTTAATATTACTAGATTTTCCCATAGAATAGTAATGTACTACAGGTACTCCTGCACTAATTAAATCTTTACTTTGTTGTATAGCCCATTCGATACCTACTTGACGAATTTCTTTATTGTTACTACACTTTTCTATTTCAGAAATAAGTAATTCAGGTAGGTCTAATCTAAATACTTGAGGTAATATTTGCATATGACGTTGTATAGCAATTGGTTTAATTCCTGGGATAATAGGTACGGTAATACCTATTTCTCTTGCTTTGGACACAAAATCAAAATACTTTTTATTATCAAAAAACATTTGTGTAACTACATAGTGAGCCCCAGCGTCTACTTTTTCTTTTAACCTTTTTAAATCACTATCCAAACTAGGAGCCTCTAAGTGTTTTTCTGGGTATCCAGCAACTCCTACACAGAAATCCGATTTATAAGGAGTCTCAATAATTTCATGTAAATATTTACCTTGATTCAAATTATTGATTTGTTTTACTAAATCAATAGCATAGTTGTTTCCTCCGCTTACTGCTTTAAAATAAGGCTCATCCTTTCTAGCGTCTCCACGTAGTGCCATCACATTATCTAAACCTAAATAATGACAGTCTACTAAAACATATTCAGTTTCTTCTCTTGTGAACCCTCCGCATAATACATGTGGTATAGCGTCAATATTATATTTGTATTTTAAGGAAGCACAAATACCAACAGTTCCAGGTCGCATACGTGTAATTTTTTGTTCTAATAATCCATTTTCTTTTGGAATATATATACGTTCTTCTCTAGAAGTAGTGACATCTATAAATGGGGGATTAAATTCCATTAAAGGATCTATATTATCGTATAGCTCCTGAATATTTTGTCCCTTTTGAGGTGGTACGATTTCAAAAGAAAACAGTGTTTTCCCTTTTGCTTGTGTAATATGTTCTGTTACTTTCATATCCATTTCCCGTGAAAACGGGAATCTATTATTTTGATTTCCTAGAAAAGGAAATATTTAAATTGTTTTTTTTGATTAGATTCCCCTTTAGAGGGAATGACATTAATCAGTAATATTTGGGTGCAACCATTTTCGAGCTTTTGCTAAGCTTATTCCTTTTCTATACGCGAAATCTCTAACCTGATCATCGGTAATTTTTCCTAGGCCAAAATATTTGGCTTCTTCATTTCCGAAGTAATATCCCGAAACAGCTGCTGCTGGCCACATGGCTAAACTTTCAGTGAGCGTTACTCCTATTTTATTTTCTACGTCTAATACTTCCCATATGGTTTCCTTTTCTAAATGATCGGGACAGGCTGGGTATCCTGGTGCTGGGCGAATACCTTTATAACTTTCTTTTATTAACTCTTCGTTACTTAAGTTTTCATTTGAAGCATAGCCCCAATGTTTGGTACGTACTTGATAATGTAAATATTCTGCAAATGCTTCTGCAAAACGATCGGCTATTGCCTGAACCATAATAGCATTATAGTCATCTTCTGCATTTTTATATTTGGTTGCCAATTCATCAGCTCCATATATAGCGACACAAAATGCCCCCATATAATCGGTTTTTTGAGTTTCTTTAGGTGCAATAAAATCTGCTAAAGCAAAACTTGGTTTAGTATCACGCTTTTTTAATTGCTGACGCAAGGTTCTAAATACCGCAATCTCTTTTCCTTTTTTCTGAATAGAAATATCATCATCGTTAATTGCATTTGCTTCAAATAAACCAAAAATAGCTTTAGGCTTTAATAATTGCTTATCAATTATTTCTTTAAGGATCTCCTGTGCATCTTCATATAAATTAGTAGCTTGTTCTCCTACAACTTCATCGGTTAAAATCTCCGGAAATTTACCATGTAAATCCCAAGAAATAAAGAAAGGTTTCCAATCTATATAGGGCAGTAATTCTTTTAAACTTAATTGCTCTAAAGTTTGAACACCTAACTCATTTGGTTTTATTATATTGCTCGTATTCCAGTTTATTTTAAACTTTCGTTCTCTGGCCTTATCAATTGAAATGTACGCTTTTGTTTTACTGCGCTTTAAGAACTTTTCTCTAAATTCATCATAATCGTTCTTTAGTTTGGCAACATATTCATTTGCAGTTTTCTTGTTTAATAAATCCCCAACAACTGTTACAGCCCTTGATGCATCATTTACATGTACAACGGCATTTTTATACTCAGGATCTATTTTTACGGCTGTATGTGCTTTGGAGGTAGTTGCTCCACCAATCAATAAAGGTACAGAGAAATCTTGACGTTCCATCTCTTTAGCCAAATATACCATTTCATCTAATGATGGTGTAATCAAACCGCTTAAACCAATAATATCTACGTTCTCTTTTTTAGCGGTTTCAATTATTTTTTCAGGAGCTACCATTACCCCCATGTCTACTATCTCATAATTGTTACAGCCTAATACTACACTTACAATATTTTTACCAATATCATGAACATCTCCTTTTACAGTGGCCATTAATATTTTTCCAAGTGCCTTTTGCGCTTCACCTTTTTCTTCTTCTATAAACGGATTTAAATAAGAGACTGCTTTTTTCATTACTCTAGCTGATTTTACTACTTGTGGCAAGAACATTTTACCTGCTCCAAATAAATCTCCAACTACATTCATCCCTATCATTAAGTTTCCTTCGATTACTTCAATAGGTTTATTTGTTGCTAAGCGAGCTTCTTCAGCATCATCAATAATAAAAGTATCTATCCCTTTTACTAAGGAATGGGTAATACGTTCTTGCAAGGGTAAATTACGCCATTCTAATACAGTAGTATCGTCTTCTTTTTTCTTCCCTTTTACAGTTTCTGAAAAATCAAGTAATCGTTCTGTAGCGTCATCACGTCTGTCTAAAATTACATCTTCAATACGCTCTAATAAATCTTTAGGGATGTCATCATATATTTCCAACATTGCTGGGTTTACAATACCCATATTCATCCCTGCTTGAATGGCATAGTATAAAAATACAGAATGCATTGCTTCACGGACAGTATTGTTTCCTCTAAATGAAAAAGAAACATTACTAACACCTCCACTAACACTTACATTTGGTAGGTTTTGACGTACCCAACGAGTAGCTTCAATAAAATCGATAGCATTCTTACGATGTTCTTCCATCCCTGTAGCAACGGGAAATATATTTAAATCGAAAATGATATCCTCAGAAGCAAAACCCACTTTATCAATTAAAATTTGGTAAGAACGTTCAGCAATCTGAATTCGACGTTCATAATTATCAGCTTGTCCAATTTCGTCAAAAGCCATTATAATTACTGCAGCTCCGTAACGTTTGATTAAGGCAGCTTCTTTTATAAATTTTTCTTCTCCTTCTTTTAACGAAATGGAGTTCACTATACATTTTCCTTGTACAACTTGTAATCCGGCTTCAATAATTTCCCATTTTGAGCTGTCAATCATTATAGGTACTCGGCAAATATCAGGCTCCGCAGCGATTAAGTTTAAAAAACGAACCATAGCTTCTTTACCGTCTATCAATCCATCATCCATATTGATGTCGATAATCTGTGCTCCTCCCTCTACTTGATGACGCGCAATAGCTAAAGCTTCGTCATATTCTTCATTTTTAATTAAACGTAAAAATTTACGTGATCCTGCTACATTAGTGCGCTCTCCTACATTAATAAAATTACTATGCTCATTCAGAACTAGTGGTTCTAGTCCTGATAGCTTCATATATTTTTTAGGTTCTATTTGCATAATGCCTTTATATTAATTTTTCTTGGTTGATATTTAGAGGCGACTTTTGCTATAACAGTAATATGGTCTGGTGTTGTACCACAACATCCACCAATGATATTAATTAAATTCTTTTTAAAATATTCTTCAATTTGTTCGACCATTTCTTCAGGTGTTTCATCGTATTCTCCAAATGCATTTGGTAACCCTGCGTTAGGGTGAGCAGAAACTGCAAAATCTGTTTTATTGGCAATTGCTTCCAAATGTGGCTGAAGTAAATTAGCCCCTAATGCACAATTAAATCCAACAGAGAATAACGGAATGTGTGATACGGATATTAAAAATGCTTCAGCCGTTTGTCCGGATAAGGTTCTCCCAGATGCATCCGTAATCGTTCCACTTAGCATAATCGGCACATCGATATTTCGTTCCTCTTTTACTTCTTCAATAGCAAATAAACATGCTTTTGCATTAAGCGTATCAAAAACGGTTTCGACTAATAAAATATCTGCTCCTCCATCTAGTAAAGCTTCTGTTTGCTGTTTATACGCAATACGTAATTCATCAAATGTTACCGCTCTGTACCCCGGATCATTTACATCCGGGGACATGCTAGCGGTTCGGTTTGTAGGACCAATAGATCCTGCAACAAACCTTGGTTTATCAGGGGTTAACTGCGTAAATTTGTCAGCAACTTCTTTTGCTATTTTTGCTGATTGATAGTTTAGTTCATATACTAAATCCTCCATTTGATAATCCGCCATGGCAATGGTAGTTCCTGAAAAAGTATTGGTTTCAACTATGTCAGCTCCAGCAGCAAAATATTTTGCATGTATATCTTTAATTGCTTGTGGTTGTGTTATGGACAATAAATCGTTATTTCCTTGTAAAGGAACTGGGAAATCTTTGAAACGATTTCCTCTAAAATCATTTTCTGTGAATTTATAAGCTTGAAGCATGGTTCCCATAGCTCCATCGAGTATGAGAATTCGTTTTTTTAATTCTTGATGTATAGTACTCATAATTTTTTTAGATTTAAAACCACCTATATTTTGATAGTTTTGTTTCTTTATTAATTAAATGAGTTCATTTTGCGCTAGGGATTTCGACGGTATTCTTTTTCTAGTAATTACGTGCGATAATAAAGTAATTGCATAAAAAAATACAGTAGAAAGCCCGACCCGAAGGAAGCGTTTAAATAAAAGTGATCAAGAAAGGTTTAGATTTTTAGAAATAAAATCTGTGTTATCTATCCCATGTAAACATGTGGTAGAATTTAGCACCTTCTTTATAAAAATAAAGGGTTGCCAAGGTTTCATAGGGTCTAATCCCTCCGCCTTTCTGGATAACAATTAAAATAAGATAATGAACTTACTACTACAAAGTAAAGAAATAAAACCTTACCAAACCTATTTTTAAGTAAAAAATATTTTTTTTATACGAAAAGTGGAGAGGAAAGATACCTATCACCACGATCACATATAACACTTACAATAATCCCAGACTTGATAGTATTTGCTAGTTTTAGTGCACTAGCCACTGCACCACCACTGCTCATTCCTGCAAATATTCCTTCTTCTCTAGCGAGTCTTTGAGTCATGTTTTTAGCTTCTTTTTCACTAATTTCTATTATTTGATCTACTTTTGATTTGTCAAATATTTGAGGTACATATTTTTCTGGCCATTTTCTAATTCCAGGGATTTTTGAGCCATCAGTAGGTTGTGTACCAACAATGGTAATGTTCTGATTTTGTTCTTTTAAGTAGGTAGATACTCCCATAATAGTTCCTGTTGTTCCCATTGCAGATACAAAGTGGGTGATCAGACCATTAGTTGCCTCCCATATTTCTGGACCTGTAGTTTTATAATGTGCTTTCCAGTTATCAGGATTTGAAAATTGATTAAGAATATAATATCCTTTTTCTTTTTGTTGGGTTAATGCATAATCTCTAGCACCTTCAATACCAAAATCAGAGGATGTTAAAATTACTTCAGCTCCATAAGCACGCATTGTCTTCACACGTTCAATAGTAGAGTTTTCCGGCATTACTAAAATCATTTTTAATCCTAGTAAACGAGCGATAGAAGCTAGAGCAATACCAGTATTTCCGCTAGTAGCTTCGATTAAAGTATCTCCTTCTTTGATATCACCACGGAGTAAGGCTTGGTTAATCATGTTAAAGGCGGCTCTGTCTTTAACACTTCCTCCAGGGTTATTCCCTTCTAGTTTTAAAAATAATCGAACTCCTTTTTTAGTAAGAAGTTTCGAAACTTCTACTAATGGAGTATTTCCTATTTGGTCAGTTATATTTTTAGATTGAATCATGTCCTTGATTTGATGTTAATTTCAGAATGGTATGTTACTAGTGAGTTTTTGGCAATAGATTTTGTAATCCAAACATTAGCTCCAATAATACTATTAGCCCCAATGGTAATATTACCTCCGAGTATGGTTGCATTGGCATATATGGTTACATTATTTTCAATGGTAGGATGTCTTTTTGTAGTACTTAAACTTTTTTTTATTTGAAGCCCTCCTAAAGTGACTCCTTGATAAATGGTTACATTGTTTTTAATAATTGAGGTTTCCCCAATGACGATTCCTGTTGCATGGTCGATAAAAAAGGATTCGCCTATTTCCGCAGCTGGGTGGATATCTGTTCCTGTTACACTATGGGCATATTCACTCATCATTCTAGGTAAAATAGGGATGTTTAATTTTAGAAGTTCATGACTTAATCTATAGGTAGCAATTGCGTGAAAACCTGGATAAGCTAGAAATACTTCATCTAAGCTTTTAGCGGCAGGATCTTTTTTTAAGGCAACTTTAGCGTCTAAAATGAGTAGTTTTTTTATTGTTATTAGTTTAGTTAAAAAAATATCCCACAATTTTTTTGAATTAGGGACAGACAGTTTTAGAGTAATGGCAATAAAGTTTTCTTCAATTGATTTGCGGTTTATTAATTGATACTCTTCGTCAAAAAGAGAAAAAAATAACTGTTTAGAAAAAAATTCAACTGAATCTTTTAAACTGATTGGATAGGTTGTTTTTTTCTGTTTGAGTTGTATTGTATTCATTTTATTTCGGGTGTAAAAATTGTTGTTTTTGTAATAATTCTTTTTCTGTTTCTACATGGTTCTCGTCGGATACGCAACAATCAACTGGGCAAACAGCAGCACATTGAGGTTCATCATGAAATCCTTTGCATTCGGTACATTTATCTGGAACGATGTAATAAAATTCATCAGAAATAGCTTGGTTTTCATCTTCTGCATTAATTGATTTTTTATTAATGACCGCTAGGTTTCCTTTAAGTGATGTTCCGTCAGAATATTTCCAATAGTCACTTGCTTCATAGATAGCTGTATTTGGGCATTCTGGCTCACAAGCACCACAATTAATACATTCGTCTGTAATTATTATTGCCATAATAGTTTTTTTCTTTGTTAGGAGTAAAGTTAAATGGTATTCAGTATAAATCTTAGGTTTATTCTGGGGCTAGCTGTAGCGTCAATCCATCTAAATATTTAGTGATAGGAATTTGACACCCTAAACGACTATTATCTTCTACATGAAAAGCTTCAGCAAGCATAATGTCTTCATCATCCTCCATTTTTGATAGTTCATGATCTGATGTTATATAGCATTGACACGAAGCACACATAGCCATTCCTCCACAGACACCAATTGTTCCTTCTGGAGCAAGTTCATAAGAACGAATTACTTCCATAAGATTCATAGCCATGTCTGTAGGGGCTAATACTTGATGTTTTTTGCCTTCTCTGTCTATTATGTGTAGTGTTATATCTGACATGATTACTATTTTCCAATTTACAATTCTAAAGCAGGGACTTTAGGTTCAATATTAATTTTAATGACTTCTGATTTTTTAGCAACTTTTTTAGTTCCATCAAAACCTTCTACACCACCAACTGTTGTGTACTTCATGACATATTTTTTATCTGGATTTATTAATTTATATGCGTATTGTACCGCTATTGTAGCTTCATGAAATCCACATAAGATTAATTTTAGTTTTCCTGGATAAGTATTCACATCTCCAATAGCATAAATGCCAGGGATATTTGTGCTGTAATCAAGTGCATTATTTACTTTAATTGCATTTTTTTCAATGTTTAATCCCCAGTTTCCAATTGGGCCTAATTTTGGAGACAATCCGAATAAAGGAATAAAATGATCACATTTTTTTACGATATTTCCTGCCGTTTTGTGTTTGATGGTTACTGAATTTACATGTTCTTTTCCATGAATTTCTTTTACTTCAGCTTCAGTAATTAAGTTTATTTTTCCTAACCTAGATAATTCAACAACTTTTTCAACAGAATCTAAAGCTCCTCTGAAATCATTACGACGGTGTACTAACGATACCTCGCGGGCAATATTAGTTAAAAATATAGACCAATCTAAAGCAGAATCACCACCTCCAGAAATTACTACACGTTTATTACGGTAAAATTCAGGATCTCTAATAATATATTCAACACCATGATCTTCATAGTCTGTGATATTTTCAATAGGCGGTTTTCTTGGTTCAAATGAACCTAATCCACCAGCAATAAACACAACAGGAGCTTTGTGTTTTGTTCCTTTGTTTGTCGTAACGATAAAATCGCCGTCTTCTTGCTTTTCAATTATTTCAGCACGTTCTCCTAAAGTATAACCAGGTTCAAAAGGTTTAATTTGAGCTGCTAGATTATTAATTAAATCTCCTGCTAGTACCTCAGGGTACGCTGGGATATCATAGATAGGTTTTTTAGGGTAGATTTCTGAGCATTGTCCTCCAGCTTGAGGTAACGCATCAATTAAGTGACAATGTAGTTTTAATAATCCTGCTTCAAAAACGGTAAACATTCCTACAGGGCCTGCTCCGATTATAAGTATATCTGTATGTATCATTTTTTTTTAATTTAAAAGGTTTAAAACCCTGTAGTTAGCGATTCTGTTAATTGGTTTAATTGGTGTACTTTATTCTTAAATGTTCCTTTTAGTGTGTTCCGGTATTTGTTTAAATTTTCTGATAATAAGTTAATATCATCAGGTAGTATTGTTTCAAATAATTGACGTAACCGTTTAGCCATTGTAGGCGATTTTCCATTTGTTGAAATAGCAATTTTTATATTTCCTTTAGTAACTATCCCTCCTAAATAGAAATCGCATAACTCAGGTGTATCAGCAATATTTACCAAGATATTTCTGATTTTAGCTTCTTTTTGAATTGTTTTATTTACTTCATTATCATTAGTTGCTCCAATAACTAAATGCTTGTTTTGTAAAGAAAAATAATGATAAGCACCATGTTGAATTTTTACATCATATTTTTTAGCTAAAGTCAATAATTCAGGATCAAATTCTATAGCCAACAATGTAACTTTTGCATTGGGACTAGATTTTAATAAAAAGTGTAGTTTTTCTAATGCTACATTTCCACCACCAATGATTAATACATTTAATTGATGTACTTTCAAGAAAATTGGGTATAATTCATTTTGTTTTTCTTTAATCATGATGCTAATTGTTTTGTTGTTACTTCATTTTTAACTTTTACTAACTGTGCTCTATGATTTACAACTTCTCCAAAAACGATAATTGCAGGGTTGGAGAGTTCATTATCAGAAACTATTTGTTCAATAGTGTCTACGGTACCAATTCCAATTTTTTCTCTTACAGTCGTACCGTCTTGAATGATAGCTACAGGCAATTGGTTTTTTCCTTCCGCTTGGAATAATGTTATAATTTCAGAGAGTTTTCCCATTCCCATTAATATCACTACTGTTGCTTTAGACTTTGCCGCTAGGGCAATATCTCTTGATAGTTTATGCTGTTTAGTGGTTCCTGTAATAACCCAAAAACTTTCTGTACTTCCGCGTTTAGTAAGTGGAATGTTCTGGTAAGCAGGAACTGCTAATGATGATGATATTCCTGGGATAACAGCTGTCTCTAACCCAAAACTTGCAGCGTATTCCATTTCTTCAGCACCACGACCAAATATGAAAGGGTCTCCACCTTTTAGTCGAACTACATGTCCATTCGATTTTGCTCGATCAACGATTAGTTCATTGATTTGCTCTTGTTGGTATTTATAGCAACCTTTACGTTTACCAACAAAAATTAATTCGGTATTGGGGTTTGTATAATTTAGTAACGCTTTGTTAACCAAAGCATCGTATAAAACTACATCGGCATTTTTTAGTGCTTTTACAGCTTTTAACGTAATTAAATCGGGATCTCCCGGACCAGCTCCAACGACAGTTAGTCTGGCCCACTTGTGGATTTTATTTTTTTTAATTTCCATTTTTAATTTCTTTTAATCTGTACGCATCTACTTTTTTGTAAAAAATGGTTGCATCTTCTAAGTATTTTTTAGCAAATTCACTTGTTGGTTCATTTTCTTTCAATTGGTACACGAGTTCATTAAATGTTCCTGTTAACCCAAAAGTTTTATTTGTTCCAAAATGTTCGTCAAATGATGTAATAATACCTGTTTGGGTATTTGTTTTAATCCCTTCAGCAGTTAATAAAGCTTTTGCTGTATTTACTAGAGCTGTATAAGAATAGTATATGCTGTCAGACAATTGTTTTTTAAACAATGACTCTTCTGCATTTTCTAATTTTTCTTCACTTTCAAATAACAATGTTGCTACTAAATCAATTACAACACCAGCACATTCACCAACACCAATTGCTTTTATGTATTTTTCATCATGTCCCCAGTCAATAAAATCACTATTTTCCATATTTGTTAAGTTGGTTAAGGGCTTTAATAAATCATAGAAATAAATTTTTCCTAGTCTGTCATAATAATTTAAGAAAGGTTCATTTTTTTCAACTCTTTCATCGTAATCGTTTAAGATTAATCGAAGCGCTTCTGGTCCTCTTTTACTAGGTATTTTTATGACTTTATCAGCAAAACGTCCTTTTCCATTTCCTAAAATCCCACCTCCCAATAATATTTGAACCGCTGGAGCTAATAAGGTCCCTACTTTTATTGACATTCCTTGGAATCCAATTTGCGCCATATTATGCTGTCCACATGCATTCATACAACCACTAATTTTAATAGCGATTTCTTTATTATTGACGTATTGAGGGTATTCCTCTTTTAGAGTTTTTTCTAAAACTTCAGCAATACCTGTACTACTTGAGATTCCTAAGTTACAAGTATCAGTTCCTGGACAAGCAGTAATGTCTTGTGTACTGTTATAACCAAGATCAGTAAATCCTAATTTTTCTAATTCGACATAGAAAACCGGTAATAGTACCTCTTTTACATGTCTGATTAATATATCCTGACGTAAGGTTAATCGCAATTCATTGTTTGCATATTTTTTAATTAAATCGGCTAATAATCTTGCTTTATCCGTATAGAAATCTCCTAAGGGTACTTTTATACCAATAGCGTATAACCCCTCTTGTTTTTGATTAATAACATTAGTTTCTTTCCATAAATTGAACGCTTTTATATCTTTAATTTCTACTGTAGGAACTTCTATGTTATTTATTTCAATAGGAGTATCAAATTCGCTTGTATCAATAGGGTATGTTTGATATGCTAATGCTTTTTGCTCTTCTTCAACTAATGCCAAAAATTGATCCAACCCTAAACTTTTAACTAAGAATTTCATTCTGGCTTTAGCACGTTTAGCTCGTTCACCATTTCTGTCAAAAACACGCAATACACCTTCAATAAAGGGAATAACTTTGTCTGCTTCTAAAAACTCATAAGCTACATCTGCATGACGTGGCTGTGAACCTAGACCACCAGCGATTAGAACCTTAAAGCCTTTTATAGTTTTACCATTAATAGCTTTGGTTTTTGCAATGAACCCTAAATCATGAATAAAACTAATAGCAGTATCGTCATCAGTTCCTGAAAAGGACATTTTAATTTTTCTTCCCATTTCTTGACAAATTGGATTGCGTAAGAAAAATTTAAAAGTTGCATCAGCATATGGTGAAACGTCAAATACTTCGTTTGTGTCAATACCAGCTGTTTCAGATGCTGTAATATTTCTAACAGCATTTCCACAAGCTTCACGCAATGTAATATCGTTTTTTTCCAATTCAGCCCATAGCTCGGGAGTACGGTCTAAACTTACATGATGTATTTGTATGTCTTGACGTGTAGTAATGTGTAGTCTACCCCTTGAGTATTTGTCGGAAACAGCTGCAATACGATATAATTGTTCAGAAGTTACTCTTCCAAAAGGTAGTTTGATACGTATCATTTGTACTCCAAATTGTCTTTGTCCGTATACTCCACGGGCTAAACGAAGACTTCTAAAACGTTCTTCATCTATTTTTCCTTCTTTGAATAAACGAATTTTACGTTCCAATTCTAAGATATCTTTCTCTACTACTGGATTTTCTATTTCCGATCTAAAACTTTGCATGTTGTGTTGTTGTTTGTTTAGTATTAAAAAAAAGTCCTAATGACGTATGTCAAAAGGACTTTTTTATTAACCAACTTAATTTAAAAAATTGTCCTTATATATTTACGAAGTATGTGCATACAGCCCATCATCATAGTTTGTAATCTGTTATTTGAAATTGTGCAATTCATATAATTATCTTTATGATATTATTTGATGAATCCAGCTCCCACTGTATTATTCGATTGTGTATCGATTAAAATAAATGCTCCGTTTGTTCTATGGCTTTCAAATGCATCATAAAATATTGGTTTGTTTAATTTAAAAGAAACTAAAGCTAAGTCATTCATCCCTAGTCCTATTACATCTGTATTGATACCAGAGTAATCAGGATTTATTTTATGATGTATTTTATCAATTTTTGCTATAACTTTATTAACACCATGTTGAATAATATATTTACCTCCAGTAGTTAATTGATTGCTATCCATCCAGCATACGGTTGCTGTAAGTTGTTTGTCGATAGTTGGGATATCATTTGCTTTTACGATCATATCACCTCTACTCACATTAATATCGTTTTCTAAAGTGATGGTAACTGAAGAACGTCTTGATGCAGTTTGGAATTTTTCATCATAAAAATAGATGTCTTTAATTTTCGACTTTGTTTGCGATGGTAAAACAACAACGTCATCACCAACGCTTAGTTCTCCTCCATATACTTTCCCTGCATATCCCCTGAAATCGTGGTACTCTTCTGTTTTTGGTCGTACAACATATTGTACAGGAAACCTTGGAGTACCTTGGTTGTATATGTCAGTAGTATTTAAGTTTTCTAAGTGATTTAATAAAGTATCCCCAGTATACCAAGGAGTTTTTTCAGATTTATGTACCACATTATCCCCCTGTAACGCACTTACAGGGATGAATGTTATTTTCTGGTCTTTATAGTCTCTTTTAGTCATTAATGTTTCAAAATCAGCTTTGATTGCATTGTACTTTTCTTCAGAAAAATCAACTAAATCCATTTTGTTTACCGCAACGATTACATTTTTAATACGCAATAAGTTATTGATGAAAAAGTGACGATTTGTTTGTTCTATTACTCCTTTACGCGCATCTATTAATATAATGGCTGCTTGTGAAGTAGAAGCTCCTGTAACCATGTTTCGAGTATATTCAACATGTCCTGGCGTATCTGCTATAATGTAACTTTTTGTTTTTGTTGAAAAATAAATATGCGCGACATCAATAGTAATTCCTTGTTCTCTTTCGGCTACTAAACCATCTGTAGCTAAAGAGAAATCTAAATAGTCATATCCTTTTTGCTTACTAGTTTTTTCAATCGCATCCAATTTGTCACTAGTTAACGATTTTGTGTCATAAAGAATTCTACCTATCAAAGTACTTTTTCCATCATCGACACTCCCTGCTGTTGCTATTTTTAAAACTTCCATTCTTTTATATTGTATGCTGACACTTTTTTTAAAAGCATCAGTATTTAATTTTTGTACTAATTAATTTTCTTACTGCAATTTTAGAAGTAACCTTGTTGCTTACGTTTTTCCATTGCTGCTTCTGAACGCTTATCATCTATTCGAGCGCCACGTTCAGAAATAGTAGAAGTTCTAATTTCCGTAACAACTTCATTTATTGTTTTTGCATGAGAACTTACAGCTGCTGTACAACTCATATCCCCAACAGTTCTAAAGCGAACAGTCCGTTCCTCTACTTGTTCATAATCTTCACGATACACATGTTCTGAAGCTGTCCAAATCATTCCATCTCTTAGGAATGTTTTACGTTTGTGTGAAAAATAGATAGATGGAATTTCTAAGTTTTCTCTTTCTATATAACTCCAAACATCTAATTCTGTCCAGTTTGAAATAGGGAATACACGCACGTTTTGTCCGTGTTCTATTTCTCCATTTAGCATATCAAACAATTCAGGACGCTGATTTTTTTCATCCCATTGACCAAAATCATCACGTACAGAAAAGATACGTTCTTTAGCACGTGCTTTTTCTTCGTCGCGTCTAGCGCCGCCAATACAAGCATCAAATTTAAATTCTTCAATAGCATCTAATAGGGTAGTAGTTTGTAATATATTTCTGCTTGAATATTTGCCAGATTCCTCCCGAACTTTTCCTTGGTCAATACTGTCTTGAACATTTCTTACAATTAGCTCTAGCCCTAACTCTTCCACTAATTTATCTCTAAATTCAATTGTTTCAGGGAAATTATGTCCTGTGTCAATGTGCATTAAAGGGAATGGTATTTTAGCGGGATGAAATGCCTTTTGGGCCAAACGCACTAATGTGATTGAATCTTTACCTCCAGAAAATAATAATACTGGTTTTTCAAATTGTGCTGCCACTTCTCTAATGATATATATGGCTTCATTTTCTAACGGATTTATATGTGCTGTATTCTTCATTTTTTAATTTTAAATTGTTTTTATCTCTCTTTATTTTTTCATTGATGCTACTTCGTCAAGCTTAGTATGACATCAGAAATAAAAAGAATTACAAACTAAATTGTTTTTTTAATTCAGTATATCCATGATTGATGTTTACGAGTGTATGCCACACTCTCTATTTACTAATGCTTTTGTTG
>Ga0209291_1001571_pt1 | contig 20066 bp, 3 predicted proteins | sample GOMGulsemesocosm_FD_184633 | JGI IMG/M metagenome (GOLD analysis project Ga0209291, IMG submission 184633) | Methane-oxidizing microbial communities from mesocosms in the Gulf of Mexico - GOM9B Gulf of Mexico (SPAdes) (version 2) | ecosystem: Environmental > Aquatic > Marine > Cold seeps | place...
AAGGTGATTAATATCACAGCCTATTATTTTGGCATAATAAGTTCATCACAAAAAGTTGGTGTTATGTTGAACTTTTCATCTTTTAGTATTAATAACATCTTCAAGTACCTATTATGAGATAACTTAAAGTTAGAGTGTTAGCTTCACTCAAGGAAGACTGGTTAAGCTCATAACCTATATGCATTTTAATGATGATCTATATAGGTTATGGCTTAGCTAGTTGATATTATTTTATGGAAGAGTTATCAATATGCTTAAAATAAACAAATCTATTATTTTAGTTACTATCCTGTTGTTTCTGTCTATCTCCGTTTTATATGGGATAATTGACGGGTCTTCATCTTCCTCTTCCTCTTTACCTAAAAATAATAGTCCTTGTTCTGCGGGACTTGATTGTTCCAATATAGACAGAGGTATCATTCGTGTTATTAAACCAACCGGTCTGTATTTGAGTGAAGCTATTCAGTTAGCTGGCACTCGATCTGAATGCTCAGCAGGCTGTGTCGTAGATCTAAGACCATTGTTAAATAAAAATATTATATTAAATAGTTCGTTAGATACAGTCACTAACTTGTCTCACCCTATATGGGTGGTTGGTGAGCCTAGCCAACCTGCGGTTATTGATGGCGTGGGTAAATATCAAATCATATCAATTAATAATGATAAAAATACCGGATTTATTTCTTTTTTTGGTGTTCATTTTATTAATGGCCTAGCACAGGGACAGAAGGGAACAAATGCTGGTGGTGGTGGACTCGGTGCTGGTGGTGCGATCTTTATTAATAAAGGCAAAGTTGTTCTTGAGCAAACAATTTTTAGTCAGAATACTGCAACAGGTGGTGATAGCGTTGATCCTGGTGGTGCAGGCGGAGATCCTTATGATAATCATTGTCAGAGTACAAGTGCAAAGCCTGGTGGTTCAGGTGGCCAGTTTAATAATAACGCTTCATTTAAATTATTAAGTGGTGGGGAAGGTGGTAAGGCTGGATCTAACTGTGGGTCAAAGCATTCTTGTGATCCTGAAGACGATCAACATGGAAAAACTGGTAGTTGGGGAGCTGGAGGTGGTTCTGGCGGTGGTGGTGGTGGTGATTGTCATACATCGTATGATGCAGGCCGTGATGGTGGTAATGGTGCTAATGGTGGATTTGGTGCTGGCGGTGGTGCTGGAGGCTCTGGTGGTGGTGATGATAAGCAAGTTGGTGAATATAAACTTGAAGTTGGCCATAAAGGATATGGTGGTTACAGTGTTGATGATAAGAATATTGGCTACGGTGGGGAAGCAAATAATGGTGTCGATGGTGATAATGGTGGTGGTGAAGCTAAATACGGTGGTGGCGGAGCTGGCTTAGGTGGTGCAGTCTTTATAAGAGAAGATAATAATGCTCAGCTTACAATGCGATCAAGTAATTTTAATGATAATACGGTAAATAAAGGTGTATCAGGAAGTGGGCATTCTGCACAAGCCAAAGGATCTGCATTATTTGTAGCAAAAGCTCAGCGTAATCAAGATCTAAGTTATGGTGATTCACTCTCTAATTATCCTGCCTCAGAATCAGTGCCTGTAGTTAAATTAAGTTTAGTTAACCTTAATAATGAACCTATCGATAGAGTTTATGAAGGTGAACGCGCTAATCTAAAAATTAATCTGTCTCAGCCTTTTGCTACTAAGACTAATTTATATTTTTATCTTAGTGATCCTGATGCTTATGCAAATCCAGGTAATAGTGATGTTCCGGCAGCTATTGGCCAACAAACTAAAGCCGATTTTGCTTGGGGAACAACATTTATCTACTCTGTGACCGTACCTGCTGAAACTGCAAGCGATATTTATCTTAATATTCCTAGACGGCAAGTTGGTGATGAATTAGGTGCTTATACTGGGATTCAAACTTATTTAGACAAGCGTTTAGAAGGGGATGAGTCTTTTACTGTCAACTTATTAGCAAGTGATGGTTATGCCATTGATGTGGACCATTTCTCACAGAAAATAATAATAGAAGATGTTAACTTTCAAGTAGAAATATTATCAGATTTTTCTCACACGACTGTTTGTGATCTTGCTGATGGTTTAGCCTCATCAGGCTCTCCTTGTGATCAAGTTACGTCACCAGTGGTTCGTAATAAAATTAATCTTGATGATATTAAAAGTTTGGGTTACGTAACTTTGCAGGCTAAGCGACCTGTTAATGTTCAGCGAGAATCAAAAGAGGAAGATTTACCTAATGGTTGGGATTCAAATGTCAGTCAGTACTCGACAGCTGTCCAGGGGGCATTCTTTAATAATGCATTAGCGGGTGGGCTACCGGTTCATTATAGTATTACAGAGACAGAGTCTGGGGTTCAGTTCTTATCTAACCAAATCAATTATAACAATAATCGATATGAAAAAATTACGGATGGAAAGCTTGATGATTTAGAGGGGGCTCAAATATTTAATGCTGTCATCATTCCTGTTACCGATATAAATAATGAAAATAAAGAGAGTGATCTTCCTGCAGGTGCTGCCCGTATTTACTTCGCAGCGTTACCGGATGCAATCAAAGAGGAAAGCCAAAAATATACGCTCATACTTCAGGACTTTACAGATCCTAGTTATGATGCTGATCAGCTAGATATAATCTTACATAATACACCCGCCGGAGAATATCAGTTTTATCGACCTAAAAGTGAAGCAAAAGACGTTATATTTACGTTGCTTGATAGTGATGAATTTTCCCCTGGTATTATTATTTCCGATAATATTAATGGTGAGCAGGTAAACAAAACGGAAAATCCGTTATTATTAGCTGAAGATGAAAGTGCAATATTTTGGGTGAAACTAAGTAGTCAACCTAGTGCAGATGTCCACCTCAAAGGTGATATAGGATTAACTTTTTCTGCAGATAACTGGTTTACTTATCAAAAGGTTAATATTAGTTCATGGGGCAGTGTTATAAATGTTAGCGCTGATAGTAGCGACCCATTTTATAATAATTTAACGCTTGCTATATATCCTGAAACTGATGCACACAAATTAAAGATAACGGAAGGTAAAATACCGGATGTAACACAACGTGATGTGAGTATTCAAGTGCTTCCTGGTCTTGCCGAATATACGGAAGGAAGTAAAGATCAGCCTGAATTTATTATTAGTCTTGGACAACCGTTACCTTATGGAATCAACGTATTATATAGCATTGATGATAGTACGCCGAAAAGTATCTTTCTTGCTGCATATCATTCAAGTTTTACAGTATCCTACCCACTTATTAATGATGATCTGATAAATGGTGTCCGTAAAATCAATATTAAATTGACGGGAATAACCAATCTTAGCGGTGAAGCATTACAGGGAATTTCTTACTCTAAGGGTGGGGATACAGCTAGTTTAATTATCCAAGATGATGATATTTCAACTATTTTAATTAGTCAGTATCAGGCGGAAAAACCAACTGTCGGCGATAAGGTGATCTTATCACCAGAAGTGGCAATTATCGGTTTTAAAGACAATGGCGATTTGATGATCCAACACCACGATCCATTGATAAAAGACATCGTTATTGAGAAAAAAGGTGCAGGTAAACTTGTTTCATCGGTTGTGGCTCGACATGGTTTATTGCAAGAAATAGCCCCGAATGAACAATCGGATAGCCCCTTAATTTATTTTCCTAAACTACCTTTAGAAGCTGAATTTACTCGTAATGAAGCATCTTTTACACGTAACGAACTCGTTGGAAATACTGTAGCCCGCTATAGAGGTCAATTAAAAGTAACTAAAACAGGATATTACCGTTTTAATTTAGCAGGACCGGCAACGGCATTAGCTGAATTATGGCTTAACCCTGTCAGTGCCGATAGACAGAATAAAGGATTAATTGCATCTTTAAATGAAGTACCGACATTGGGTACGAAAGACGATGAGGCAATCAGTTATCTACTTGATACAGAACATAGTTATTATATAGAGGCATTGTATCAAAACGCCTTGACGCAACCCGTTGGTGAATTTTCTGTCAGCTGGCAATTTAGTAAAGAGTCAGAAGGTTCTTTTTCTGAGTTAGTGGCTATATCCAAAGATAATTTGATCCCAGATACACTTGCAAGTGGATTCATGGTCGAAACTTGGCAGGATATCGCTGTTGACTCTATTGCTGAATTTAAAGCTAGCCAGTCATATCTAAATAAATCACCGGATAACAGTAAAATGTTGACTCGTGCTTTAGATATTCCATTAAATAATGAAGATAAAATTGGCCGCCGAATTAGAACTGTATTAACCGCACCGGAAACCGGTGAATATATATTTGCTTTAGCATCTGATGGTGATGCTCAGCTAACCCTAGAAGGTGCAGAGCTTGAACCACGGATCCTTGCTTATATTGATGGTAATGAGAAGTATGGTAAATATGAGGTGAAGGCTAAAGCTCATCCTCCATCATACACTCGAGTTCAATTTGAATTGTCACGATTTAATAATGCGATTACAGCGGAAGACCCTTGGACTGTAGAATATACCATGGGTGAGAATAAAGGAACATTACCACTCGGCAATAATAAAAAACTGTCACTGTTACCAGACTTGACAGGTGTTGACATGATTTGTAATGAATATGATTTTATTAATTCAGAGATTGTTAATTGGTATGGTAGTACTGATAACCCAGTATTAAATAATCAATTATATATAGGGAACCCTCCTACCGTTTCGAAGCCAGAACCCTGTAAGGACAATCCAGATCAAGGTTTATATCCAGACTATGATGGTAAAAGTATCACGTTTATTTTCCAGGAAAATATAAAAAGCGTAAGTGCTGACGACTATGTTAAGTTTATTGTTGATGGTCATGACCTAGGTGATCCGGCTGATTACCCTAAAGAGCATGATTGGTGGTGGGACGCAGTAATTGAAACTGAAACTCAAACAGAGGGGCAGAAAAACTCCCAGCAGAGTTCACGAAGGGTCCACCTGATTAAAGGTCAGCAATATACGTTAGAAGTATTACAGGTTAACAGCTTAGAGACGCAACACTTATCTGTTGCTTGGCAGAAACCATCCGATACTGGTTTGGTGTTACTGAGTGCAGATAGTCTCTCTCTTCCTCAGGTGTTGCTACCCATTGAATTGTTAGCGACTACATCAAATATAAAAGAATCGGAATTAGCAACAACACCAGATTCTGTGTCTGTATCTCTTAAGCTTTCTGGTAAATCAGTCTTTTTGTTGGGACAAGAGTATATAGTCAAAAGTATGACGTTAAAGGGCGCTACTAATTTAGATGGTACGCTATCTGCGTCGACCTTTATGCAATTTAATTCTGGCTTCAGTGGTTCTGTGAGTCAGGATGTCGTTCTTACTGAGGCTGCGACACCTGTTAATTTGATTTTACGTGATCAGGTCAGTGGCGCTGATGAAATGAATTTAACTGTTGGTCAGCAGCAACGATTAGGCTTTAGATTAAAATCGCAACCATTACCTAATGCGAAAGTAACCATAATATTAGAGCAGAGTGGTGTAGGTAGTGACGCAAATAATAGTGCCGCGATTCGTCTATATTGCGATGGATCACCAACTGAAGACTGCACTCAGTTTACTTTTACCGCAGAAAACTGGGATCAACCTCAGTTTGTTAACGTTATAGCTAAGTCTGCAGGTACGGATCAGCAAGGTACCTATTCACCGGATTTATCCTATATTAATTTGACCGCAAAACAAAATAATGATCTCCAAGCGACTTATACTTCAGATTCAATAAAAATACAGATATTTCCGAATAGTTTAAACACGCACCGGATCTATTTTGTCAAATCGAATGAAGAAAAGATTTCTGAAATAAGTTTCTCCTCATCGAGTGTTGGAAATATTATTGTAACTGATAATGAAGATACAGAGGTTAAAGGCTGGACATGGGGATTTAAAAATAAGCAACTTGTGGCATCAAAAAATGGTACCGAATTGTTAAGATTATTACCTTATTCTACAGAGGAGGCTGGCAGTGTTGATGCTGGAATTAACGCAGGTGTCGATCCTATAACCTTAACTGCCCAAGCGGTAGTTACTTCTGCATTGTTTAAACAAGAAACTAAATGGCGAGGGAATCTCTATATTACAGGGATCCAACTAGAAGCCAAAGGTGAGCGAACAACGGCGAGTGCTGATGTGAGTGTAATGTTAACAAATGGCTTACCAAAGATTACGATTCTCAGTAATATTACTGACGAAGACCTTGCCTTTAAGCAACCTAAAACTTTCTCTTATCATGCGCTATCATCAAGTGCCGAAGATAATATAACCGCTAATGTTGGTGAAATACTATTAACTGAGTTTGGTGCATTAACCGTTGTGGATAAAAAGGGATATGCAGCCTGGTCTTTTGAAGCTAATCCGCGTCCACAAGCCGATGTGATTACCTTTAATATCTCGAATGCTGAAAATGTCACGGAAAAAACAATCAGCTTAGTTGATATTAATAAGCAACCAAGGATTATTACCAGTTATGTTGCGTTAAGTGATCCGAGTAAACCGCTTGCTACCTTGTCTATTACGGATAATAGCGTAACTGAAGACAGTGGTGAAATAGCAATAACGGCAAGGCTTGCAGAACCTGCAACGCAAGCGACCCGTGTTTATTTTAATATAAATACGCCAAGTTCAAATGAACCATCAAATATAGCGCTAAAACTGAAAGACAAAACTAAAGGTTATGCGCTTGAAGTGACGGATGAAAATGTGTCATTAAAGGGAGAGGACAGTACAGGCATAACTTTAGAAATGTGGTTACATCCAGAAATCAGTAATAACCAGCAAGGGCTATTCGTTGGTGAAGACAATAACGAAGAAAGTAATTTATTGACGATAAAAAATCAGGTTTTGACTTCATTCAATGGTTTTAGTATTGAACTGCCTGACAATGTAATAAAAAAACAGTGGTTTCATATCGCTTATACGTCTTCAGCTTTAGGTGAGGTGTGGTATGTAAATGGAGAGAAAGTTGCAACAAACAATGCCAATGTTATTGCTACTATTCCGACTCATTTACGCGCGATTGGCCGGGCTAAAAATAAAACGGAGTATTTTTCAGGAGCAATAGATGAAGTCCGTATTTGGACTCAACCTCGAACCGATATGCAGATCCGCAGCAGTTATGCAATAACATTACCTACTGCTGGTTTGAATGACGATTATCCATCATTAAGTGGTTTGTGGCAGTTTAACCAATTGAGTTTAGCTAATATAGCCAATGAAAATACTCAATCGACATTGGAAAATAGCCAGGGAGACGAATTAGATCTCGAAGATTCGGCTGTAAAACAAGACGTTTGGTTGGTTAAACAAAGTGCACAGGAAGGGGCCGATTATGAAATGCTCACGGGTTTTGTCACTCGTTCAAGCAATTTATTTAATCTTGAAACTGTCAGTCGAGGCCGGCTGTTCACCATTGCTGATTTTAATGGTGATAACTTACCTGATGCAGTGGTTATGGATGATTCAGGTCAGTTTTATTTACATCTTAATTTAAATAAAAAAATTAATCAGAGTCCTCAATTTCAGAAAGAACCACTTAATTTAATACTGAAAAATACGGTATCAATGACGGCTGGTGATTTAGATCAAGATGGGGACGTCGATCTGGTTATTGGTACTAATGACGGTCGCTTATATCAGCTAAAAAATACGGGTGATTTAAAAAAACCGCAATTTTTACAGGCTCATAGCCTTTATCAAAAAGGTACTCATCCAGAGCTGAAGAGTATGTTGTCTCCAACACTCGTTGATTTGGATAATGATGGTAAATTAGAACTCGTTGTAATAAGTAATGAAGGGAAAACAGTCCATTTTTCTATTGAGAAAGGTTTAGAAAACACTGAGGAAAAAGGGCGTCACGTATTGACTCGCAGTCATACAAGCCTTCTCAATTTTCCTAAGCTGAAACAGATGGAACAAGGCTACTTTATTCAATTTGTTGATTTTGATAATGATGGTGATAAAGATGCCGTCATTGATTATATCGGTAATAAGCCGGGGCAGTTACCAGGAGGGCTGAAGTATTTTGAAAATTACGGTAATGCGGAACAGCCTTATTATGTAGCTGCTCCCCACAGTAATATTGCCAATTACCTGAGACATCTTGATACTGATATAGGTGATGATAATGTAACGATGCAGCATGCTTATGACCAAGTTGAGTTCTATCAGTTTTTTGACTGGGATGGAGATGGTGATGATGATTTGTTCCAAAGTAATCATCAGGGTGTGATTAGTTTGAAGGAAACACAAGGTTTTTCTTTTGTCACCATTGACGAGGGGAATTCGGAAGCGAATATCATGATTAAGCTTAAAGATGATCAGCGTGCAGAGCCTCTTGAGTTTATTCAATTACAAATTGTCGAAGGTAATGTCAATCAAGCTGATTATCATACTAAAACGGGCAGTGATTTAGTTCGTATTGATATTAAAGATAATGACCAAGTAGGGTTGGTTGTGAAGCGGGAAGATGATTCAGTACTCACACTTAATGATCCAATTTTACGTATTGACGTGTCTGAGACAGAGACTGACGCTAAGCTTTATAAGGTCCATTTGGCGAGCCAGCCAAATAATGTCGTGAAAGTTAAAATTGCGACGACGGCTCCAGAGCTCGGTGGATTAGTGAGTAAGCTACCAGAAGAAGGCTTTAAAGATACAATTTCCTTTAAGTTTAATCCCGAAGGCGATAATTGGAAAACTGATCAGTTCTTTTGGGTTAAAGGTGTTGATGATTTAGTTGACGATGAATCTACTCTCTTTAGCTATTTGTTCATTACGAAGAGTGAAGATATAAATTATGATAATTTGGCAAATGCGCTGCCAGCGACAGGGATTGAGAATAATGATCACGCTGCGATAAATGTCAGTTTTTCAAGTTTACCAACAGCTGCGATAGCACCTGGTAGCATACATGCTACAGAAGGAGAAATTAACGCTGTTGAGGTTCGTCTGAATAGTAAACCTACACAGGCTGTGACAGTGTCCCTAGTGCCAGAAGATAACCAACTAACCTTCTTTCCGCAACGACGTATTATAAAAATGGTCGATGTGGATGCTGCTAGTCGTCAGGTCAAAACTATCATGGCTCGTAACGATAAGGCATGTACTGACACACAAGGACTTTATGGAACCTTATGTTGGCAGTCAAATGGTGATTATACCTACCAGCAAGAAACAGCTGTTGAAGAGGGGCAAGCTAATGAGAATTTCTCTTATGTGATTGATAATGGTTATGGTCGTTTATCAAGTGATAGCCTCAGTATTGTATTAATAAATACTGAAGGTAAGCAGCAAAATGATCCAGTTATATTGAGTAAAAGTGGAAACCTATTCTTTAATGCTAATTCGTTGGCTGGTCAGCCAGTTGATTTAATATTTACCCCTGAAAACTGGGACTTAACCCGTACTGTTGCTGTGGCTGCTGTTGATGATGATATTGTGGAATATAATCATACTCGACAGATTGAACTGTTACTGACAGATCCTCAGCAAATGATTCAGGGCCATTATGGTCAGGTTAATTGGGATAGTGATGGTCATTATCAGTATCGTTTGTCTAGGGAGTTGTCTGAGGGGGTCTATCAGGAACAACAGCTTTATTTTACTCAAATTGATAACAAACAATCTCACACATTGGATATAGCAATCGTTAGCACAATGAATGAGAGTGGTGTTGATATAGCTGTTTATTCTTGTATAGATCGTGATAATTATAAGTCAGAACGCGATTGTTTTAAACGTCTTGATGATGCTGAAGAGCAAACGTTTACAGGCGCAACTGATGGGCGACTTTCTGGTATGAGCCGTGATTTATTGGACCCGGTCTATCAAATGACAATGACGCAACCATTGTTAGTTAATATTGAAGATAATGATAAACCGATTGTGCGCGCGGGAGTGGATCTTAATGCGGGTGAAAATACTCACCCTGGTTACTTTACTTTCAGTGTACTTGAAAATGTAGGTTATCCAGGTGGGTTACCTGTTAACTATACACTTTACGGTTATAATTCTGCTGATCCTCATGGTGCAACCGCAGAATCTAAGCCACCAAAAGGCAGCGATGTATTGGCTGATCCAGGTCCTGACTTCCAAGGTTATGATACGTTAATGTCAGGTACTCTCTACATACCTAAATATAAAAAACGGGTTAGTTTCCCTATTTTTCCGATTGATGATCTAACACCGGAAGAGTCTTTAGCTGCACGCTATGAAAAAGTTGTAGTCGTGATTAATCCGCCTGTATCTAATAAAGATCATCCTGAATCTGCTGATCAATATCGCTTAGACGTGGCACATCCAGAGACACATAAAGCTGCTGTTCGTATTTTAGATAATGAAGATATCGGTCTGAAAATTGTCATGCCAGAAGGCGGTCTAAGTGTCGAAGAAGGGCAGTATAATGGATTTAGGGTTGGCTTAAAATCTCAACCACAGACTGACGTGAAATTAGCATTTTACTACGAGGATGTCCGTTATAAAAATCAGCGTGATCGTACCTTTATGGCTATCGAACCGATTGAATTTAGCACAAATAATTGGAATCAGTGGAAAACGGTAGATATTCACTTATTTAATAATTTGATTAGTAATGATGATGCATTAGCGCCTCGTTATAGCAATATTTATTTCACATTGCTTGATGAAAGTAATGAATGTCAGAAGGATTATGCTGATTCTTCTGTGTGTGAACCTTTTTATAATACGATGAAGGGTGCTCTGAATTTAACCAGCCCAATAGACGCTGAAGACAAAGATGCGCTCGTTATTGAAGGTGCAGTCAGTTTCTCTGGCGCTACTTTTGCTGAAGGAGCCTATGGGCAAGTTTCATTAACACCAATAAAAGGCAGTACAGATTATTCAGGTGATTTTGTTTATCGTATTTCTGATGGGAAATTTGGTAGCTCAGATTCTCAAAAGGCAATACTCACCGCTATTTCTAAATCTCCGATTGGTAAGATCTATGATGTATTCGATTATCAGATAGTACTAAATAATAATGATACGCTCATTCAAAAATTAGCGGTGGAGATTAGTGCCGTAAATCAAGCAACGCTTACTCCAGTCCCATTATCTGAAGACAAAATAACTTTCCCTAATGGTGATAATGGTACATTAGTATTTGATTTATCGAACAATCGTTATACATATACATTGAACACGGATAATAGTGAGTATACTCAATCACATTGGACCTTTTCAGACTCATTTGTTTACAGTTTGAACAATGAAAATGTTGAAGGTGATGTAAGTGATAACTTCGCATTTAATGTTGATTTAACTAAGCATACGGCTACGTCTGAAGGGAAAATATTATCTGCACAGGTGAATGGCTATAGTCCTGGGGTTTGTGATAGTGAAAATAATTTAACTGTTTGTATTGATAGTAATGGGGCTCCATATATCACAGGACAAATAATATCTGCAGCCTTAGATACAGGTTCAGAACTAGAGGATAATATTCGAGCTAACGTAAGCCAGTATGGGCGAACATATGCGCTACCTAAAGTAACAAATATGTCATTGCGTGATAAGGATGATAATGATCTTTGGGTTGGAAAGGGATTACTCACGACAAATCCATTATTTACAGCAAATCCACTTAATTCAGTGGCAAGTTTAATTGCTGTGGATAATGAGGTTAATTTAGCTGGTCAGTATGGCGAATTAATACTGGGTAAAGATGCGACTTATATTTACAAGCTTGATGAAACCCTAATTAAGGCTGGGCTTGATAATATTGATGAGCGCACAGTGACTGAACGCTTTAAGTATATACTCAATAATCATTCTGATCATCTACTGGCACTGACTGTCACTTATAAGCAGTCTGGTGGTGCTAGTTTGGCGCAAGTGCAGGCTGATAGTGAGCTGTTATCTTCTGTTGAAGGTGAAAAACTGCAGTTCAGTGGTAAACTTTTGGATAAAGACAGCACCATTAAACTCGTCCGAGCCGGACTGGTAACCAGTAGTGTTTATTTACAAGAAGCAGCGTTAGACCCTATCGAAATTGCGCAAGGAATCTCGGAAGTTTTAGGATTCCTTCAGGCGCGTTTGTATGATACTAGTGTCCCTTTACTTGGTCGATTAGGTGGTGGCCCAACAGGACTTACATCTGGTGATGCTAGCCATGCGAATATACCGAGCTTTTCTGAACGAATTGAAGATATTGTAGTGAGTGAACTACTCAAACAGCCACATTTAACGACGACAGAGATACAGAAAATATTCACGAAAGCATTACAAGCTACCTTTGGTTATTATCATTGGCCTGTGCAAATTTTAAAGTTTGATAATGAAAAACTAATGCTAAAAGTTTCCTTTACTGCCGGATTAAGTGCTCAGACAGATGAATTTGTGACAGACTGGGGAATGCCAGGAATGGGACACTTTACTGGAGCAGCAAGAGGTACATTTAAATTTACCTCGGATCTGGTGTTTGGTATTAAGTTTGACCGTAAGAAAAAAGATACAGGTTATCAGAAATCAGTAAGACCTAGCATATTTATTGTCACAGACAGTGCTGCGCTAGATAGATTGCTTGGAAGCCCGGTATCTAAACCTGTTGAGCTTTATTCACTACAAACTTGGGAAGGAATATCGATTGCCCCTAATGGTATTATCTTTATTAATCAACAGGGGAATATTCCCAGTATAAACAGTAAACCAGCTGCACCTGAAAATATGGATCTTATTAATACTGGACTCAAAGATAGTAATGTAGAGGTGTATTGGCAATGGAAACGGGTTAATCCAAGGCACAGCGATCCTTACCAAGATAAACCTATATATGATTTTAGTGTTATACAAGGAATAGTAAAAACATTATTGACTGAAAAAGAGGAGTTATATGGTAAAGATAGCCATGATGCCCCCTTTGTTGAAATATCACTCAAGCAACCTGAGTCAATAGGACCTAATAAGAATGTACCTATTATTATTAGTCATGAAGTAGATCCTGATCATAATCTTAATAAGGCTTCGACTAATCAGGAAAGGCAAAATATTGTAGCGGTATTGAACTATTTGTCGACGCTTAAGGACGGATTGAAGTTTAAAAATAGATCCATTAAAGCGACCGATTTTAATGATAAGGACAACAATCGAGGCTCTCAAGCACTGAATTTTAATTTTGGGATTAATGTTATTGAGGCCATTGATTCAACACTGTTTGGACCAAGGAATAGTACATTCACAGCGGATATTATAGTTAGTGAGATAAAACCTGCAGTAGAACTCAAGGCTGATAGAACCTTAGTCATGCTTTCAGCTACGCATAAAGATCCAAGTGTCATTTTTCAAACAAGTTGTGAAAAAACAGCTGATAATCGCTGTAAACCTGAAAAATTAAACATTAAAGCACCTTGGTTAAATGCACTGAAAGATTCGGTTAAATCAGTACCGAGTGATATGAATGTATTTAAGAAAAAATCGGTTTGGTCTGAAACGTTAAAACTTGAGGATGGTGATCTGAAAGTGATAGGTACCTTAAAGAAAAAAGGTAATGGCTATCGTATTGAATGGACATGGGAATTTTCATCACTTTCGGTTGAAAATGTAGCTTTTAATGGTAAAGATAAATTAAAAGACATTGATAATATTCAATTAAAAGGTGCAGATGACATACCGTGGAAAACTGTTCAATACACGCTTTCTAAGTATAAAATGATGTTTTTGAAATCAGAAAATACAGATACGCCTAAAGTTGACACGGTAAGTAAATTGTCCCTTAGCTTATCTTCAGCCCTTGACTTTAGCGGTGATGTGCAATTATTTGTTGCGAGTGCAAGTATTAGTCAGGCTCCAATGCAACCGGCAAATGTGAGTGATACGGCGCAGACATCCCCAGCTAAAGTATTTAAAACACTTATTGGTAACTATGATGACCGTGATAAAGTTATAGAATTTACGGAGGCGAATAGAAACGAAAATCTAGAGGCATATATTGTTGGTCAATATGGGATCTTATCTCTAACTGAGCAGGGTTATTATAATTATTACTTAAAACGTGATGTTTCTGAATCTAGTTATATTTTAAATTGCCTTGATTGGGAAACTAATCCGCCAGCAACAGCGCAAGAGGCTGCTGATGAAGTTCTGTGTAAAGATTTAGTGGCGAGTAAATTTATCCCAATGACCGAAGAAGAACAAGAAGCAGAAGGGAAGCTGTATACAGTTAAATCTCTATTTAAAGGATATAAAATTTATTGTACGGACGAAGACAAAGTAAGTGAAGGGCAAGATTGTAAAGTACATAGTCCTAATATTTTGATGACGAAAACCACAAAGGGTGATCTTAAACTTAAAGGTGTCGCGTCATTAGAAAATGCAATTGATATTATGGGAGAGGGTATTCCAAACTGGGAAACCTCGTCAAATTTGTCAAATAAATCAACATTGAATGAATTTTATAATCGTATTATCGCTAGACCGGCTGAAGATACGACTTATGGTATAACTCAGCTACAAGATGACTTTTTTATCTCGACTAAAAATGATCTTAGTTTCCGTAAATTGAGCCTAATGATTCGATACCAAAATGAACTTATGGTTAGTTTTGATAATCAGTCTGAAATTACATATTCAGGTGACTTTAATGATAATAGTTGGACTGGTGATAATTTATCCACTTTGGAATCTAATATCAAAGATATCGTAAAAGCGAGTAAGGGATTGATTCAACCGATGGCAAAAGCCAACTTATTTGCTGAGCTAGCTCTTAATAGTAGAAATGGGATACTTTATTTGACTGAACTTCGTAAGGAAAAACAAGGCGTAGTCAAATTTACACTGGGTGGTGATGCGGCGCTCTATGCGCAAATAGATACTGCAATAGGTAATAATGGTGGTGATGCAGTTGGAGGTAATGTTGATTTTCCTTTACCTTCGGTTGTTGCTAATTTAGGACTAACAGCACGTTATTCTGGAACGGATCTATTTTCTAATGTATCGAGCCGAGGTGGTGAATTTATCTTTGGGATTTATAATCTAGGTCTTGATCTTGGTTCTTTATTGTCGGATCAATTAGTGGAGCCACTCTCGCATGTGGCGACTGAAATGGCACCAATACGACCGATTGCGAACGCGTTAACGGCAGATATGAAGTTGTTTTCAAAGCTTAGCCTTCAACATGTATTTGATTCAAATAATGATGGTAAGGTAACAGTACTGGAAATACCTACGCCATTTTTGAAATCTCAGGGTTCTGCCAAAGCAAAGAAATATGCGAATATGCTTAAGAATGCGAATCGTTTTCTTGAGTTTACAGCGGATATTTTTCAGCTGATTGAAATTGCAGCTGACTTAGGTGAAGAATTATCTGGAGCAAAATCCCTAGAAGAAAGGATCATATCATCAGATGGTTTCTTGGTATCGCCTCAAGATATTCGTGTTACCCCTCATCGTGACACATCAAGTTTACCTGGTATTGATACATCTTTGGTTCCTTATGTTAATCAACAAGGACATATTATTCTTGGTAGTGATAAAAACTTTGAGTTTACTAAAACTGCAACGGGTAAAGTTGGACCAAGTAAAGTTAAGCAAAGTTCACCTGAGCGTCCAGAACCTCCACGAGCTAATATAAAACCAAATAAAAACAAGAGTAAAGTGAAAGGGCGCTTTAACGAATTACGTAGTCGTGGAATTATTTCATTCCCAATTTTAAGTTCACCGTTGGACATACTTAAATTTATATTTGGTGATCCTGCAGAACTAATTTTAATTGATGTGCCTGATGTGGATCTTAGTTTTGAAATTGATCAGAAGTTCCGTCCTACCCCTATTCCTATCTTTGTTGGATATATTGGCGGTAGTATGCAAATAGCGACGGACATTAAAGTCGGTGTAGATACTGGAGGCTTATTACAAAGCATTTGTGGTAGTAATACTCCAGAACGAATTTGGGATTGCCAAGGAGAGCTGTCGGATGGTGATCGGTCATTACGTTTATTAAATAGTATTTATATTAAGGATTGGTCTGAGCAAAGTTATTATGCTGGTGGTGACGATAGTACCGATCAAGATTGGTGGGGTGGCTACGAACGGGAATTATCAGATAAAAATGTGTGGGACAAATATGAACTTGCAGGAGATGCAAAGGTTTATCTTGGTGCAGGTCTCGATCTCATTGTATTTGGTTCCTTCTTCCAAGGAGGACCTGGTCTAGCTGGCGGTGTTGATTTGGTGGATATTTGTGAAGCAACAACACCAAATGCTTGTGAACCACTTAAAAATGGTAAATTTACCGCTGGTGGTCAGTATGATGGTAAATTACGTGCTTATGATCTCGCTATGCAGTTGATAACAGATCCTAAGGATGCATTTGAGCTTGGTTTTACTTTATATGTTGAACTTAAAGCGTATGTTGAAGCCTTGAAAATAAGAATGTGGGAAGAGACGTTAGGTATTTTCCGACTTTATGATTTTACTCTTGAGGGTGTCAAATGGGCTGGTAATTCGGCTGTGATGGAGCAGGCTAGTATTGTCGGCGGTACAGTATTCTTTGATGCAAATGGTAATGATTTGTGGGATACCAATGAACCGATTGGTTTTACTGATAGTAAGGGACGTTCAACGTTCAACATTCCTTATCAGTATTTTGATAAGAATGCCGATGGTTTGATTGATGAACGAGATGGTTTGATTAAACTTATTAATGGTGTTGACACTAGAACCAGTAAGGCACAGCTAGTCATGCTCACAACAGTTCCTCAATCGAGTGTGATCACGCCGCTGACTACATTGATGACGCAACATATGGCGACAGGATTAAGTTTAGATGAGGCTCATGAACGTGTTATTAATGAATTCTCGCTACCGGAAGATCTTAATCTCATGGACTATAATACGGCTGGAAATGGTATGCGGAGTAGCCATTTACTAACGAACCAAGTTATTGCTGCACAGCAAAATGCATTGAATGTGTTGCAACAGCGTATGCATTAATAATGCTTTTTTAAATGGCTCAATGATACCTTGAGCCATTACTCTTCACGCAGGGCAAGTTGAATCTATTGAATAGACTTAATTGAGAGTGTTACGTTCAGAAATAAAGCACATGGTTTTAATGAACTGTAATTTCCGGTAACGTTTGAAAGCAATATCTCTAGCTTGGATAGAGTTTATAAATGAGGCGGCTTAATTTGATAGAAGGAATCTTTGGTGCATCTTGAAGTAGATTAGGTATAACTGCCTACCCTTAATATAATAGAAGATAGGCAGTTTACAGATTCAGGAATAGGGCTCATAAGTATCACTCTATTCGCTATGCTCGTGTTTAATTATTTACAATGGCGAATAAATAATTAATCCCAGCCATTATTTTTCTTTCGACGGAAGCGGATTGATGGGATTATTAACCCAGCAATTAAGCCTGCCGCAAGAATTAATGCACCTAAAATGATGAAACGATGTTGCGCATCTTCTTCTTTGGTATCTAGGCGTGCTGATAATTGCTCATTCTCTTCACGTAAACGTACTGCTTCTGCCGTTAACGCGGTATTTTCAGCTGTTAATGACGCAATATTGTTCGCTTGTGTTGCAATATCAGCTTCTTTACTGATGAGCTCGTCACGGTTAGCATTTGTTAACTCTGCCATTGCCGCCGAGTTTTTATTGCTGATTTTTGCCAACGCTTCTTTGGTTTTTTCAAGCTCAGCTTGTAGTTTTGGTGTACGTACTTTTAAACTTACTTGGCGAGAAAGTGATTTAGCGTTAATCCAAGCTGTTTTGTTTTTGCTGGTGGTGATCTGCGCAAAATTAGCGTTTGGATTAGTTTGCAGGTAGGTTACAGCTTCACCGGCTTTTATCGTACCAATAATACGATACTGAGTGCCTGGACCTGAGTGCATAAATATAGACACGTCATCACTAATATAACGTGTTTCTTTTGCAACACTCGATAAGCTAATGAGTGTTAACAATGATGCTAAAATGAGTTGTTTAATCTTCACAAGTTGTCCCGTAGACGAAATATTCTGATAGGCATAATAAATATAAAATCGAACTTCGACAAGCCTCAGATGATGTTTTCCCACCATAAAATCGAAATTTAGTGGATTTAAAAAAAGGCCATCAAAAAATTGATGGCCTTTTTAAATTCTATAATCAATTACAGGACAAAGATAGCCTCTAAGAGCTTGTAGAAGATAATAGCGAGTACGGCACCTGCAGGTAATGTGACAACCCAGGATACAACGATCGTTCTAACTACGTTGAGATTCAGTGCTGCAATACCACGTGCCATGCCTACACCTAAAACAGCCCCTACGAGCGTTTGTGTTGTAGAAATAGGTAAACCTGAACCTGAGGCAATAACTACCGTTGTCGCTGTTGCTAGCTGCGCTGCAAAGCCACGGCTTGGTGTTAATTCTGTAATGCCGGTACCGATAGTAGACATCACCTTATGGCCCATTGTTGCTAGGCCAACCACGATGCCAAAACCACCGAGTGGTAAAATCCACCACGCTAGCGCTGCTTTTTCGGCAATTTCGCCACCATTTTGCACAATTGATACAACTGCTGCTAATGGACCAATCGCATTGGCTACATCGTTAGAACCGTGCGCAAAGGCCATTGCACAAGCAGTAATGATCATTAAGATACCAAACACTTTCTCTACATTTGAGAAATGCATGTCTTTGTCATTGCTTGGGCTGTAGTTTTGTTTGCTGATGTAAATGGCACCTGCAATAGCAACCAGTAGACTGACTACTGACGAAGCAACTAAAGCTTCAGTTGTCGTTAAATGTAAACCTACATGTTTTAGGCCTTTTTTAATTGTAACCATTGCAATAACAAATGTTGTTAAAGCCATGTAGAAAGGCACGTAACGTTTAGCATTAGCAAGCGGATCTTTGGTATCAAATATGAGCTTTTGAATACTCATAAAGGTGACGTAAGCGATGAGTCCTGAGAGTATTGGTGTTATAATCCAACTACCTACGATACCACCTGCTTTATCCCACTGTACGGCTTCTGGACCGACACTGACAACCGCAAAACCGATGATAGCACCAATAATTGAATGTGTTGTTGATACCGGCCAGCCAAAGACTGATGCGATCATTAACCAAGTACCAGCAGCGAGTAGTGCTGCGATCATACCAAACGCTAATGCATCAGGACGGCCTTGTTCTTTGAATACTGCAAGGTCAACAATACCTTTACGAACTGTATCGGTAACTTCACCACCGGCTAAATAAGCCCCGGCAAACTCAAAGATAATCGCGATAAAGATCGCTTGTTTTACGGTCAGTGATTTGGTACCTACAGAGGTCCCCATCGCATTTGCTACGTCATTGGCACCAATACCCCATGCCATATAAAGGCCGAAGACAGCCGCCATAAACAGTAGGTAAGGACCGTATGCTTGAATGATTTCCATTATTTATATACCTATAGTGATCTTAATTACGCGCTAGCATTAGTTCGAGACGTGCGCCAACAGTTTCAGCTTGGTCCGCTAATCCGCCAACCCATTCTAAGATTTTGTAAAGGAACATAACATCAATTGGATTGTAGTTATTTTCAATTTCACGCAGTTTTTGACGAAGTACGATTTGCATTGAGTCAGTATCATCTTCGATACAATCGAGTTCGTTGATCATGTTTTCAACAAGATCGACTTCGCGGCCTTTAAAGCCTGTTTCTAGTAACTCATCGAGTTCATTAATGGCTTTTTTAGCCTGCGCGGTTGCATCAATGCAACGTTTTAGGTACAGCGTGAAATCATCAGCGATCTCTACTGGTAATTGTAGGTTTCTACCCATGACACGACCGGCGATATCTTTCGCCCGATTGGCGATTTTATCTTGCTGAGTCAGTAGGTCTAGCATATCGGTACGATCGACAGGCATAAAGATACCACGTGGTAGCTTTAAGCGGATTTCACGTTTCAATATGTCAGCATCTCTTTCACATTGTGAGATTTGTTGGCGGATAGTTTCCGCTTTATTCCAATCTTGTTGCGTAGTCGCAGCAAAAAATGGCACAAGTAATTCACAAGTCTCATGCACTTTCGTGATGTGTTCTTGTAACGGGGTAATCGGAGACTTAG
>Ga0209291_1001574_pt1 | contig 20060 bp, 19 predicted proteins | sample GOMGulsemesocosm_FD_184633 | JGI IMG/M metagenome (GOLD analysis project Ga0209291, IMG submission 184633) | Methane-oxidizing microbial communities from mesocosms in the Gulf of Mexico - GOM9B Gulf of Mexico (SPAdes) (version 2) | ecosystem: Environmental > Aquatic > Marine > Cold seeps...
CTACTGTTGCTTGTAACTCTGCTAGTTGTGCCTTTAGCATTGCGACTTCTTGTTCTAGTTCATCAACTCGTGTTGATAATGGTGAATACTCATCAGTGTTAAGCGCTGAACTATCTGTCGTTGTTGTTACTGCCGATGTTACCGGACCGCTAAATAAGTGCGCATAACGACAGGCGCTTTGTCCCGGTTCACGCGCTAACTTCACCACAAACGGGTGTAGTTCATGATTAATTAGTTGCTCTAATGTTGCTTCAACTTCTTGCACATCATTAAACTGACATTGACGTGCTGAGCGGGTTCTTAGTTCGCCCGGAGTTTGTGGCCCACGTAAAAATAGTAAGGTTATGATCGCTAATTGCTGTGGGTTGAAACGAATTTTACTGAACTCGGTATTACCAAAACGATGGCGAATTTTAGCGCTACGTTTACCGCCATGTTCATCATTTATCACTAAGTGTTTTTTAACCAAGTCATCAACAATATTCTGCACTTCATCTTGGCTTAAAGAGAGTACTGGCTCACGACTGCTTTTTTGGTTACATGCCGAGGTTAATGAGTTTAACGACAGTGGGTAATTATCTGGTGTCGTGTGTTCTTTTTCGATTAACGCGCCTAATACGCGGGTTTCATGTAGCGATAGTTCATCCATTACCAGTCGATCCCTATTTGAGCTTTAATACCTGAGCGAAATGCGTGTTTTTCTTCTCTGACTTCACTTACTGTGTCGGCGATTGCGACTAAATCTTTGTGGGCACTACGGCCTGTGACGATTACGGTTTGATCGACAGGGCGGTTACGAATGGCGCTAAGTACCTCTTCTAGATCTAAATATTGGTAACTGAGCATGTAAGTCAGTTCGTCTAATAGCACCATTTTAAGATCTGGGTTCGCTAACATGGCTTTGGCATGAACCCATGCTGCTTCTGCTGCGGCGATATCTGCTGCTTTATCTTGGGTATCCCAGGTAAAGCCAGTTTTCATGGCGTGGTAAGGCATATCTGGACGTACTTGCTGGATAAATTTAACTTCACCGGCTTCCCAAGTGCCTTTGATAAATTGCACCACGCCGGCATTAAATCCATGGCCAATACAGCGAATAATATTACCAAAGCCGGCGCAGGTTTTACCTTTACCATTACCCGTCATCACGATCAAAATACCACGTTCTTCTGTGGCTTTATCAACACGTTTAGCAACCGTGCTTTGGATCTTCTGCATCTTTTGTTGGTGTTTATCTTGGCTATTTTCTTCCGTCATCGGGTATTCCTTTCATGCCTTGAACTATTAACTTCAGTGTAAGGCTTTTATCATTAAATGGAAGTAGATAAGTTAAAAATCACCTTGAATTAGTTTTTGATAAATCTGGTCTTTTAAGGCGATGCGCCGACTTTTCAATTCGATAAAGTGACTGTCTGTTGTGGGTATATTGCTGGCTTCCAGGCCGTAAATATGATGATCGAGTTTATGATATTCTTTGGCGAGAGCGGCAAATTCAGGGTCATCGCTTTTTAATTTGGCGATATCGATTGCGTGATCTGGAAATTCGTGTGGAAGAGAATGTTTTTCATTTTGCATTATGATGGCCTTGATAATGAACGGGTTCTTTCAGTGTAGACGAACCCGTTCATTGCGGCATTTAATGCTCGACTTGTTCTTGGTGCCAATGATCAAGACGTGGCATTAGCATGATTGCCAGTAATACCAAGGACAAACCACCCATCAATACGATCACCGCGTAAGGGGCTGTTAAATTAGTTTGTTGGATCAAACCCGCCAGCAATGCTGCGCCACTCATTTGGATGCAACCTAGCATTGCTGCTGCCGTACCCGCACGTTCGCCAAATGCAGCTAATGCCATGCTGGTTGCTGGCCCTAGTAATAAGGCAAAGCCAATACAAAGTAACATCATAGGTAACATAAAGCTAAAGGCTGCAGCCATACCAGCTGTTGGTCCCCATTGTTGTACCGCGAATTGTAATGCGGCAGATGATAATAAGGCCAGCAGGGCAATTATAACGGTTGGACGATTGCCAAAGCGTTTAATAACTAAAGGTGCAGCAAAGCATGCAGCAATATTCACGATGGCATTTAGACCAAACAAAGCACTGAACTCTAATTCTGCGATGCCTAAATGACGGATCAACCAATCGGGTGCATATGATACATAAGTTAAGATAGAAGCCATACCAACCATGCAAGCAATGGCGTAAAACATAAAGTGCGCATCGTGTAACACAGGTTTAAAGCGCTCCCAGTGATAAAGCGAACCCGATGTATCGGTATTATCTGGGCGAGTTTCGGGTAATTTGTTAATGATCAGTGCAAGTATGATCAAGCCGTATATCGCCATAAAAATAAATGTAGAGCGCCAGCCAAACTGCAGTGCCAACAAACCACCTAGTGTTGGAGCCAGTGCAGGGATAACACAAATTACACCATTCAAATAGCTGTAGTAATGTGCACTAACTTTAGAATCAAAGCTATCGCGTACGGCACTAAAGACTACTATTGAAGTGGCACAGGCAGCGGTACCTTGAAGTACTCGCGCTATTTGTAGCCAATGAAATTCAGCGGCGGCAGCAGCAAGTAGGCTGCTGAAGCAATACAGCATCACACCGCCAATCGCGACAGGACGACGACCAAAACGATCAGCCAGTGGGCCAATTAATATTTGACCGATACCCATGGCAAATAAAAATAATACTAAGGTAGATTGCATTTCACTTGAGGACACCTGAAATTCGGCTGCCATGGTTGGCATCGAAGGCAGGTAAATATCGATAGCGAGGGGGCTTAACACCACCATCGCCATTAAAATAGGTAATATATTGCGGCGCATTGTTATTCTCAAATCAAAGCATGGATTAATGCGGAGCAGTTTACGTAAAGCATGATATGAATGGAAGTGGTATAATTTCAATACTGAATTTCCTTTAAGGAATATCTTATGAATTTAGATAACCTCGCCAAAATAGATCTTAATTTATTGGTGATATTACAAATATTATTAGAAGAAGAAAGCGTTACCCGCGCTGCAAGCCGTTTGCACTTGAGTCAGTCGGCGTTAAGTAAAAGCCTTAATCGCTTGCGGGATACCTTAGGTGATCCGTTATTCTTACGCACCGCTCATGGTTTGAAACCAACTGCCCATGCGTTGCAATTAAAAGCCCAGCTACCAACCCTATTACAGGGCCTATACCAGATAAGTTTGCCACCGAGTTTTACGCCCGCGACCAGCCATCGACAGTTTTCGTTTGCGATGTTAGAAAGTGCCTATGAAACCTCGTTACCTTATTATATTGGTCCGATTTTATCGCAAGCACCTCAGCTTAATTTAGAAATTTACGGTTGGAATGAAAAATCATTATTAGACTTACAGCAAGGGCAAATTGATTTTGGTATTACCGCCAGGGAATTACATCCAACGGCGGATTTTCGTTTGAATAATTTGCCTGATGGTATTGCCCATCAACGGTTATTTACTGATAACCAAGTGTGTTTAGTTCGCCGAGATCACCCCGTGTTAGCGAAAATTAATATGGGTGGCAATGTTGAACATTGGGATTTAGATATTTATTTAGCGATGTCACATGTGCAGGTGCGGTGTGAAGGCAATGACTGGTGGTTGCTAGATTATCAATTAGCCGAATCAGGACTGCATCGTCATATCTGCGCTACGTTACCGGATTTTTACGGTGCTGCCAGTGTGTGCGCGAACAGTGATCTAGTATTGACCTTACCGTCGAGCTTTGTGCCCCAAGCGCAGAAATTATATGGCTTGGTGCAGTTACCTTTGCCGATAGATTTTTCTTCACTGGTTTATGTGTTGTTATGGCATCAACGGAATAATGATGAACCCGGGCATAAGTGGGTAAGGGAAACTATGTGTGAAAGTATTGAGAAGGCGAGGGCTGGAAAATAAAGCCCAAGTCGTGTGACTTGGGCTGGTTTGATTTATTTACCGAATTATACGAAATCAGTTAATCGACGGTTTTAACCGGAAAGGCATGTTCACCGAGTGCTTTACCGTTTACTGATTTACCGTAATAACCTTGATGGTTATGGTACTGTTCTTGGTTGGCTTTTAAGTCACCTGTAAAGCGTGGATCTTGTGGCCGTTCATGACTATTCATAAACGCGGCTACATCCCATGCTTGTTGTTCACTTAACTGCACACTTTTACCCAATGGCATGTTTTCGTAAATGAAGTAGGCTGCAGTATTGATGCGATGCATACCTGCGCCCCAGTTGAATGCATCTTTCCCCCAAAGTGGTGGAAATGATTGTACGCCGTCTTGTTTCAAACCTTGGCCGCTATCACCATGGCAATTAGCACAGGTCTGTTTATAAACCACTTCACCACGTTCGATAGACGGCGTTTCCGCTGGTTTAGCCAGTTTTGGATAACCACGCCCGGCTAATTTATTACGCTGTTCAATCGGTAATGCTGTTGCGATCTGTGTTGGTAAAATAAAAGAATCAGCTTTGCCACCCAGTTGCACTACTGCATCGCTCATCTCTGGGATAGGGGTGCTCTGCATGTCGTATTTATCTAATAAACCGCCCATAGCTAACCAATACGAATACGCAGTTAATGCTACGAGTTCTGGTGAATCAACTGCCGGTGCTACACCGTTCATTGAATACTTAAAGCAGCCTTGGATACGTTCTGCATAGGTATTTACTTTATCGTTCTTTTTACGATACGCCGGATAAGACATGAACGCGCCCCACAATGGTGCTGAGTTGGCTTTCATACCCGCTTGCATATGGCAGTTAGCACAGTTTTGTTCGTTTCCGACATATTGACCACGCATAGGTTGCGAGTTAACAAATAATGAATAACCGAGTTTTACTTTATTACCAAACTCATTATCTGGGATAGTGGCTAAATCACGCGGTACTAAATATTCACTGCTGGCTGCTTTGGCGTGAGCAGGTAGTTCGGTTTGGCGATCAGGTAAGTTTGCTTCGGCGTTGGCAAACGTTGTAAACAATAAACCTGCGCTAATAATAAGTGATAGTTTTTTCATGGGATGTCCTTATTTCATCGTCGCAAAGTATTGCGCAAGCTGTTGAATTTCTGTGGCTGTTAATTGCTGCGCTATGGTCGCCATGACATTGTTATGATCGCCGCTGCGCTGGTTAGTTTGCCATGCTGTTAATTGGCTGCTGATGTAATCGGCATGTTGGCTAGCTAAACGCGGAAAATGCTCAACACCTAAACCACTGGGGCCATGACAAGTCGCACAGGCGGGAATATTACGATCCCAATCACCTTGGTAAATCAGTTTTTGTGCTGGGTCAGTAATGATGACGTTATCGCCACGTTTCTCAATATTACTGATTGCAGGCGCTGGCAATGCTGCAAAAAATGCCGAGACTTGTTGCACTGCTTCTGGGGTCGGTAATGTCATCGCCATTGAGGTCATTAATGGATTCTTACGCTGACCGTTTTTAAAATTATTGATTTGTTCGACGAGATAATTTTCATCCATGCCCGCGATCATCGGTGCCAGATTTGGATTACCTAAACCATTCATACCATGGCAGCTAACACACACCATAGCTGCTGGTGGCGGGGTTGCGAATGCTGGCGTTGCAGATAGCAACAAAGCACTGAAGCCAATAAGGCGGTGAATGAATTTTTTTATGGGCATGGTATGTCTCCAAATAAGTGAGCAGATTGCAGGGTGAATGTTGTTATTTGCTAATCACTGGTCATTATTTTTTTTATTATCTTTATGAACAGAAATAGAGCGTGGCTAGTCTGGCTGTTTGGGTTGGGGAAAGCTATTGTGGTTATCCACATAAATTAGTAGGGTTTTGTGATGATGCTTACAGTTGTTACTAAAAAGCCCACTGTAGCAGATGTGACAGTGGGCTTATTTTATGAGGTAGATTAGATAACTAGGTTTATTTACTAATCTTATGCATTCAGCTTAGGCTAATTTTAGCAGGCAGTGCTTGTCTTGCCGCAGCGCCTACAACCCAGTCCAGTAGCACGCCCTTACCTGCGCGGGTCGGGTCGATCAAACCGATATCATTGATATTGACACCATCGTTGGATTTCATTTTCACTGGCTGCTGTGTATCGCCAATCCAATGAGCACGTTCGCCGAGTTCTTTATGACCAAAACCATGCTCAAAACCGAGTGTGCCGGGTTTAACACCATCTACCAATAATGCCATGGCTTGTGTGGCGCTGGTTGGCGTGGTGATGGTGAACATTGCGCCTGTGGTTAAGCCTATTTTAGCTGCATCACTCGGGTGTATATAAACCGGATTAATACCTTTAATCGAATTTAAACGTGGTGACAGGTTTGATACTGCACTGTGAATATTGGATTTAAAGTTGGTTAAGGTAAATGGCCATTCTGTTGCTGGATACTTTTCTTCTAACGGTGTGCCATCGGCTAATTTTTGTGGATGCCAAGTCGGGCAGCCAGAATAATACTCACCTGTGATGGTATTACGTGATGTTCCTACTTTTTCATTCCAGATTGCTAATGGTTTTTTCCATTTGTGTTTCATCTCTTCGCCTTTGTAGGCTTGGGTGGCATCTTCAAAGCGACCGCCACGGGCAAAGATAAATGCTACTTTACCGAGTTCCTCTGGCGTCAGTACGCGTTGCATATCAGGTAACAGGCGTTCTAGTCCTGACAATACCATGTCCTCGCTGCTTGCTGGCGGAACACCATTGGCGACATAAGCGAGGTTGGCTGCTGAGCGCAGGTAAAAATCTTCCGCGCTGTGAATTCCGTGCCAGTTACCTTGGCTATCACTAATGGCATTATCACCAAAACCACCGAGCTGCATTTTCTTGGCGATATCAATTAAGAAGTTTTCTAAATTGATACTACGGCCATCTGCGGTTTTTTCTGTTAAGGCATTCACAATTGGCCAGCGTGCAGTCACTGTTTTTGTCGGTACGCCGTGCCAAGGTGTTGCCATGCCCCAGCTTTCATAAGTCACTGTGTCTGGCACTATGTAATCGGATAATGCGGTTGTTTCATTAATGAAGGCATCAACAGATACGATTAGTGGTAACTGTTTTGGATCCTTTAATTTATCACCCAATAAGTTGGCTAAACCGGGAACGCCATACATAGGATTGGCCATGTGGTTGATCCAGGCTTTAGCGCGATACGGGTAGCCATCAACGGCAGCAGATAAATGCTCGGTTAATAATGGTGCCGAGATCGGATACCAAGGTGATCGTGTTGGATACGGTGACTCGCCCGCAGCAACACGACGTTTATATTCACTGGTTTTTTGATACGGGAATTTACTGCGCGATAAAAAGATCCCTTTTGGTTTTACCTTGTTTTTAAATTTAGTGAAGTCGTAACGCGGGCCTTTAGCGGATGTTGGGTAGCCGCCCGATTTTGCCATCACCCCGCCTTTCAGATTGATGTTACCAATTAGTGCGTTTAGCATCAGGATGGTATAAGCATTGTAGAAACCATTACTGTGCATGTTACCACCATGGCTATCGACAACGGCTTTGGTACCGTGGCTGGTGAAACGTTTCGCTAGCGCAATGATCGTCGCAGCAGGAATGTCACACTGGGCGCTGTAGAAATCAAGATCATGTTCGAAAGCTGATTCTTTTAAATGCTGCAGTGATGACTTAACCTGTACGTTACCTTGCTTGGTTGTGACTACACGATCAATAAATAGTTGTGCTGGTTGATCTTGAGTATGCACCGATAGCTTGCCGCTTTGGGCGTCAACGATCACATACGGATCTGCTTCTGATAATGGTTTGCCGGTAAATGGAAGATCCACTTCCGATGCACGTAAGAAAAAGCCGTAACGTGGATGATCTTTATCACTGATCACCAAGTGAGTGGCATTACACCAATGTGCCGTGCCTGCGGTTTTCATCGCATTGGGACCCGGTTGAATTAAGAACGTTTTATTAAACTTATCATTGGCTATTATCCATTGGATCATGCCAAGTACTAATGCTGAATCGGTACCAGGTTTGATTGGTAGCCAGTTGTTATTGTCACCCGCGGCCAAGCTTGATGATGCTGGCAGTGCAGGAGATACCACGGTATAACTAAAATTACCTTTTGTACGGGCGGTAGCTAATTGACGTGCTTGGCGTTTAAATGGATTACCAGCTTGGGCTGGGGACATGCCTATGTATAACGCAAACTCACAGTTCTCTAGATCTGGCTTAACGTGGGAGAATTTTTTTAGATCATTCATTAATGCGCCAGAGCCGGCACGGAAACCATAACCACAGTACGAGCCATGATGACCAAAGTTACGGGTGCCATAACTGTTAAAAGCGAAACGTTTAAACAGATCGTCGCGACCTTCATTACCAGCATTGGTCATTAATAGTTGATTGGCTTTCGGACCGTATTCCGGATTAAGTGGATCGAGTGGCGTTTTAACATCGCGGATCATACGTAATCCGTCAACATGACCTTCACCAAATAGATCGCCACCTTCAACGACTTCTTCTAGCAATTGTTCGTAGCTGATCGGGATCCACTTTCCTTCACCACGGTTACCGACACGTTTTAGCGGTTGGGTGATCCGATACGGACTTTTACGAATTTCCATCATGGCGTTACCACGTGCGCAGGCTGTTGAGCGACCTGCTAATCCGGTTTCCCCAGCCATGGCAATATAAGCCTCTTTGACAGGGGTATTAAATGGGATCTGCTGTTCGTTTGATAATGGGTGATATGGATTACCGGAGATACGTAATATCTCATCACTGGCGTTATCTACGCGTACACGTAAACCACACAGGGTCCAACAGCCGAAACACATTGATGGTGCAACACGTTGCGCAGGGTTGTTGATTAGCTTACCGTTTTCAGTCACTTTATATTCTGGTGTTAACGAATTGCCATGATGTGGGTGTTTGGTTTTTTCACCTGCAGTGCCATCGATAATGCCATGTACCGCATGTGATGTAGTGGTAGCATAACCGGCAGCAAAAGCACCAGCACCACCCACAGCAAGACCTGATTTAAGAAATTGACGACGTTTGTTATCCATAATTAAGTCCTTACTGTGTGCTGTTGTTTTGAGAGTGGTTTAGTGATTGATTTATTTTTTGTTGGTTGAACTGGTATCGACACGACTTCTGAAGCGGCTAATGCTAATGCTAACCACAGGCCTGCCATACCAAGAATACCCAGCAGTCCAGCAGAGCCCATCGGTAGTTCGTAGGGGTACGGGCCTTGGTCAAATTTAGGAATAGTTTGTACATCCATGATGGTGACCCAACGTAAATACCAACAACAGAGCAAACTGATCGCACTCATCACCAACAATTGCGCGCGGTTATAAAAGGCGATTTTAGAGGTTAATAGTGCAATGGCCATGCAAGCTAAGAAGCTCACGGCTAAACTGCCGAGACGGACTAACCATGCTTGGCTTTCATATAATGAGAATGATGGGTTGTTGGATGCCCAGATTGGCAGTAATACCGCGGCTAAGATCGCGCTGACTAGCAGTGCACGTTTTATTAGACCTTGGTCGCTTTGGGTAAAGACGTTGGCTTTTGCTGGTATAGGGAATAAACCTAATAACAATAACGCAAAACCAATCGCGCCGATAAAGGCGGTGACAAACCATAATAAAGGCGCTGCAGGTTGATGCCAGAGTGGGCGACTTTGTAAGATGTAAATTTCGGCACCTGTGTAGAAGGCGATAGTTAAACCTGCAAGGCAAGTTAACACGGTTGCTGCGATCATTTGGTTGCTGGTGGTCTTCCAGTTACCTAAACTAAACAGGGCAATTTTTTGCGCAATAATACTGTCGCTGTGTTTTAGTTTAGCGACATCTTCACGTAAATATAACCAAGCGGTTAATATCGCTAATGCTGAGAATAATGGTAAAAATAGCGAACCTAGCGACATCCAAGACCAAGGTGTTATGTTGCTGTAAAAGTGCCAAGCGCGACCGGGTTGATGTAAGTCACCGGTTAATGCGAGTGGGCCGACAACCGCGCCAATTGACATAGTCAGTACTAATGCCGAACGTAAATAATGACTGGTGTGGGCACGGAATAAATAGCTTAATAAAAATAATATTGCTGCCGCATATGCAGAGCCAATATAGAAAAAGTATTGCACTGCCCAAGGAAGCCAAGCAATGGCTTGTGGTTGCACTAAGATTTCGGTGATGTTCATGCGTTATCTCCTGCCGGATCGTAGATGGCGACTTTGCCATCGATTTTACTGGTGAACGCGTCATCCATACCGATATAAAATACATGTGGCTGAGTATTTTCTTCTGGTTTTAATACCTTGATATCATCTTGATGGTTACGCATGAGCTGACTTATCTGGCTATTGGCATCGTTAATATCACCAATAATGCGGGCACCGCCAACGCAGGTTTCCACACAAGCGGGTAATAAACCTGCTTCTAAACGATGGGCACAGAAAGTACATTTATCTGCGGTGAGGGTTTCTTCGTTGATAAAACGTGCATCGTAAGGGCAGGCCTGAACGCAGTACGCACACGCTACACAACGCTCGTTATCGACCATGACAATGCCATCTTCACGTTGGAATGTAGCCTGTACCGGACATACTTTCACACACGGTGGATTTTCACAGTGATTGCATAAGCGTGGCAGGGTAAATGATTTTACATTTTGCAATTCACTGCTGCCGTCATCTAAGGTGACTTCGTACTGTTTCACCGTGGTACGGAATTGGCCGATAGGTGCTTGGTTCTCAATGCTGCAACCGACTGTACATGCCTGGCAGCCAACACATTTACGTAAATCAACCGCCATGGCATAACGTTTTCCGACGTGGCCTTTACGATCTGGTGTTTGATTGTTTCTGATTATGGTTGTGGTGAGTGGGTTTGCCGTCGACACGGGTATGATGGCTGCACCTACAGTTAATGCGCCGAGGCGGGACATTAAGCGGCGTTTAGTTGAGTCCATGAGAACACCTTGTGGTTAATAGTGAATAAGGCTATTGTCTGGAAATAAAGTGGTAGTTTGTATTGTGGTTTTCCACATACACAGGGTCGGATTGATCTAAAACAATAAATATTTTGGCTTAATGGCTATTTTGGTATGCTTAGGTGGTTGTTTGGTGAATTGGATCGTATGAGTAGAGGAATTGGCATGGGTAACGTATTAATACAGAGCGTGATTGCTGCGTTATTGTTGGTGATGACTCAGGTGCATGCCGATAACACCATTGATAAAAATCCCAATAGCGTTGAACTGGTGGATACCAAGCAAATTATTACCACGGTAGATGTGGGTGTATTAGCCACCCGCGGTGTTTTCGAAGCCAAACAGCGCTGGCAACCGACGTTATTATGGTTACAAAGCCAGATCCCCAATAGTGAATTTCGCTTACATCCTTATACCTTGGCAGAAATGGAAACTGCAGTAAAACAACAAAGTGTTGATGTGGTCGTGACAAACCCTGGGCAAGCGGTACGTTTAGGTCGCCAATATCCACTGTCTTGGTTAGCAACACTAAACAGTAAACTCGGTGATGGCACCCATGTGATTGGCTCGGCTTTGGTTGTTCGCGCTGATTCTCATTACCAGCACTTAGTGGATGTCAGTGGTGATAAGATCGCCGCAGTCGCCAGTAATGCTTTCGGTGGGTACTTAACCATGCAGCTGGCGGTGCAAAATCAAGGTATTAACCCAACTGCTTTTTTTGCTGATGTGGCGTTTTTAGGTTTTCCAATTGATGCCATTATTTATCAGTTACGTGATGGTTATGTCGATGCCGCTGTGGTACCTGTGTGTCAATTAGAAAGCATGTTAGAAGAAGGCTTGATCCAGCAGGGTGTTTTCCGTGTTCTGGATGATGTCAGTCCGGATAACTTTGCCTGCGCGCTGTCTACGCAGTTATACCCGAACTGGTCGATTGCCAAAACCAGTGCTATTTCTGCCAAATTAGCCAAAAAAATAACCCGCGCTTTATTAGCCTTACCCAGTGATCATGCTGCCAGTATCGCCGCTTATTCAACGGGCTGGACACCGCCGATTAGCCAATTATCTGTCGACCAATTATATCGTGATTTGGATATGCATCCTTTGCAGCGGCCTTGGTGGCAAGAAGCGGCTGTATGGATCAAGAAAAATCAGCAATGGGCCTGGGTAGTATTTTTATTTGTACTGTTAATCAGTGTCTATCATTTAATGTTGGAATACCGTTTTAGCCGTAGTGAGCGTAAATTGAAAGCCACCTTAAATCGTTTAAAAGAAAAAAATGCCATGTTAGAGCATGCACAACGGGTGGCTATTGTCGGTGAACTCGGCAGCAGTTTAGCCCATGAAATTAATCAACCACTGGCGGCAATTCTCAATTACAGCCAAGGTGGATTATTACGTATAAACAAAGGCGCGGATGCTAGTGCGGTTGTGCCAGCCTTAGAAAAAATACAACAGCAGGTGAAGCGCGCCGATGGTATTGTGCAACGGCTACGTACGCTTATTAATAAACGGGCCGTGGCTAAATCAAGTTGTGATATGCAAGTATTATTAACTGATACCTTAGAGTTGTTAGAGTATGACTTTCAGCAGAAAAATATTACCGTGAGCCGGGCCTGTTTCGGTAATGTTGTTGCACTTGATGTCGATATTGTGGGTTTGCAGCAAGTATTATTAAACGTATTAAACAATGCCGCGGATGCCTGCTTGATGCGAGAGACTAGTGTGCCGATAAACGCTGAAATTAGTATTGCAAGCCAGTATAGCGATGACAGATTAATATTAACAATCACGGATAACGGTATTGGCCTAACAGCGACGAGTGAAGAATTACAGAATGCATTTTTCACCACCAAAAAAGACGGACTAGGGCTAGGATTAGCTATTTGCCGGGATGTGGTTGAAGCCCATCATGGTCATTTTTCATTAGCGCCTGCTGACCCTGTAGGCTGTCGCGTAAGCATACATCTACCGCTACCATTGCAATAACAACATATATTTTAGGATGATAAATATGAGTCAAGAATTTGTAACTGGATTGGTATCAGTCCCTGTTTATGTTGTCGATGATGATGAATCAGTACGTGATTCGTTGGCATTTATGCTCGATGGTTATGATATCAATGTCACGACTTATGCTGGTGGTCCGGCATTTTTAGATGACGCTGAGATCATGCAGCCGGGTTGCGTGATCTTAGACAGTCGGATGCCGGAGTTACGCGGTCAAGATGTACAAGCTATTTTGACTCAATGTCATAGCCCATTGTCGATTATCTTTCTCACAGGTCATGGTGATGTATCTATGGCGGTGGATGCGTTTAAATCGGGCGCGGTGGATTTCTTTCAAAAACCCGTCGATGGTGAAAAGTTAGTGCAGGCGATCACCATTGCTGCCGAAAAATCATTAGTTCGTAGCGAGCAGCTCTGCGCATTATTATCTTATCAATCACTGACTGAGCGTGAGCACGATATATTACTGTTATTGGTTCAAGGTAAGCGCAACCAACAGATCGCAGATGATTTATGCATTGCAGTGCGTACTGTCGAAGTACACAGATCGAGTTTGATGAAAAAATTTAACGCTAAAACCATTGCTGAATTGGTCTTACAATATGGACTGGCGATTAACTAGCTGAATATTTTGTAAAAACAGCTAATGAAATAAATTGTCAGCATAATAATTTGTTTTACTCTTAAGTGGTAATTTGCAGTTGCAGAATACTTGAATTCGCTTAGACTCCTTTATGTGATTTAACATTTATTTCACATCTTTATTTTGGATTAATTAGTTAACCGGAGGTACATATGAAAAATTTAAATCTTGTTCAATTTGTTTGTGTATCTTTTGATTATACCTGTCCCATGATGGCCGTTCATCACGCCTTTCTGGCCAGTTCCGATCGAAAACCGGGCACCAATAACTAACTAATCCGTACCCCTTAAAGGCTGCGGAAAAATGGCAGCTTGATAGGGTTCTAACCTGATTAATATCTCTAGATAGCCGAATTATTTCACGCCATTTTTCCCAGTATTATTTATATAAAAAGTTATATACTGGAGAATTATTATGCGTCATTCACTTTATTTACACCTTGCTGTTTTCTTTGTTCGTGCCGATATCCGCCGTGAAGAACGGGTATGGATAGCAAAAGTTCGTCGTGCTACCAGCGAGATCCCATTGGGTAATGCTTATCTGTTAAAAGATATTGGACTTAATGCCGATGGTCGTCCACTTTGCAGTGCTGAACCACGCAATGTAACCGCTAAACGTCGAGTGCGTCATCTACGCCGCGCTTGTCGATTGAAAATAGCAACGTAATGATAGGGGCTAGGCTGTGTGCAGTTTAGCCCCGCACTTTTATTGCAAATTTATTGAGAATAAAAATATAACTTGCTGAGATTTATTACTGCTCAAGCGCTGCCGAGCCATCTTCGTTGATATGCAGTTTGGCTTTAGATTGCCTTATTAATTGCGCGGCATAAGAAGGTGAGACCGAGCGCAAATTACCTTTTCCACTGTGAAATGAAGGCTCCCAAACTCTATCCTTGTATCGACCTGTTTCCATAAACTCCACTACTACTTTCATAACGTACCTCTATATTGTTGGTCTTACGATTTCCTATAGCAACGCCAATATCGTCGTTGCTATGGTCATTCAGAGAGTTAGTAATAAAAAGTGCACGGTAAGTTCAAATATAACAGCGCTTATTTCTAATGAAACTAAGGGCTATTTTTTTATTCTTTTATTGATATATCTAGTTGCGACTTTTTATTCGACGTATGAAAAACTTATGCTTTTGATTACAGTTAGCTAGTGTAGCTCGACTGACATAAGGGAAATTAGCAACTAAACTATTAGCAACTAGGCTATTAACAGGTAGAGAATAAAATAACCTATACTCGATCACCATTTTACCGATCTCGAACTGGGCTTAATAGCGCATTCGGGAGGAGGGCTAGTATGAGAGATAATTCTGCCATCGAAGCGTACCGTAAAGACCATGGATTGGAACAACTCACTTATCACACGGTTGAAGAAATTCAATCAGGTCACTTTGACTTAGACAAGGCGCAAGCTTTTTTGGCCTTCCAAGCGCGTATTAATAACGAATTACTCAATCACAAGGTGATCACGGCAAATCCCTATACCCAGTGGTTTTGCGATGCGTCACTCAATGATGCACAGATTAAACAGCTGATCGTGCAATTCTCGGTTTTTTCCAATCAATTCCTCGTCGCGCAGTTAGAAAAAATGCTTAATGCCGAAACCCTTGAAGAAATGCGCGCCTCGAAAGAAATATTAGCTAATGAAATTGGTGTTGTGTACAAAAATCCGAAGCGCAACCGCGGTGCTGAATTAAGCCAAGATGAGCGTGAATTTGGTGATATTGAAGGCAGTATTGATGGCGGTGCATTTCATTTTAAAGCTGCGCATTTTGAGTTGTTAAGTCAGCTAGCTGATTATTTCGGTATCGCCTTTAATCAAATTGGTCGACGTCAGTTTGGCTCTGCCAAGACGTTGTTCTTTTGTGATGAATTAGTACGGCTTTATGGTTCGGCAAATTATGCGACGTCTACCGCGGCCTCTTATGCTGTGGAGAATTGGGCGGCGGCAGGATTCTGGGATGAATTGGTGGCTGGGTTTAATAATTATCGCCAAACGCGGGATTTGAAAGGCTTGCCACTGACCTTTTTTACCTGGCATGCCAAACTTGAAGCTAATCATGCCAACCATACTCAAGAGGAACTAGAAGCTTATTATTTTAATAATGAGGTTGATGAAGAACATTTTATTGTCAGTGGTAACGAGATGCTCGATGGTGTCTATGCGTTCTGGCAAGGGCTTGATGAAGAAAGAAAACGCATTCATTAGGGCTCTTAGTTTAATGGTTACTCTGCGTCAGTCTATTTGTCTACATCTGGTTGCTGTTCTGGCGCGGCGTCGAAAAATGCGGGTAACAGGATACAATGCTGATAGATTCGGTTGATAAGAGGGTAAGGCTTCATATCAAGCTTAAAGCGCAGCGCGTTATAAACTTGAGGTATTAAATAAACATCAGCCATGGTCAATTGGTCATCATAGCAATAGTGGCTGCAGCCTTTTCTTGCTAGCAGCGCTTCAATGGCTGCAAATCCAGTTGCCAACCAATGGTGATACCAGGTCATTTTTTCCGACCCATCGCAGTCGAAAGCGTCTTCGATATAACGTAATACCCGTAAGTTATTCAGTGGATGCATATCACAGGCAATTATCTGCATTAAGGTGCGAACATAAGCGCGCTGAATTAAATTGATTGGCAATAAAGCTGGTTGCGGGAAAGCTTCTTCTAGATATTCAATAATAGCGCCTGACTGCGTGATTATTTGCGGTTTAGACTCTGGTTCTGCAGCATTAATATTTGGCTCTGCGATATCAAGGCTCGGCACTGCAATATCAAGGCTTGGTACCAAGCCTTGTGGATTAACATTCAGGTATTCTACCGAGTGCTGCTCTCCGCCATTATGCACTAAATGTACGGGCACAATGGTATAACTAATTTGCTTTAAGTTTAAGACGATCCGAACCCGGTAAGCGGCTGATGAGCGGAAATAGCTATAAAGCTTCATCTTGTATCTCCTTATTATTGAAACACAATTTTCTGCTCTATCGCGCCGAAAATGGATTGTCCCGTCTTATCAAGCATTTCAATTTTAACGCTGTCGCCATCTTGTAAAAAGGGCGTGGTGATCTCGCCCGTGGTTATTTTTTCCAACATTCTTTTTTCTGCGATACAGGATGATCCAACTGTTCTGTCGCAATTAGATACCGTGCCTGAGCCGATAATCGTGCCCGCTGTTAGGGTTCTGGTTTTTGCTGCATGGGAAATTAAACGCGGGAAATCAAATGTCATATCCGTGCCCGCGTCAGGGCAGCCAAATAATGTTTCATTGAGGTAAGTACATAAAGGTAAGTGTAACTTGCAACCATCCCAGGCATCGCCAAGTTCATCAGGGGTTACCGCAACGGGTGAGAAGGCGGTGGATGGTTTGCTGTGAAAAAAACCAAAGCCCTTAGCTAATTCACTCGGGATCAAATTACGCAGTGATACATCATTAACCAAGGTGATTAATAAAATAGAACGACTGGCTTCTGATGTTTTTAATCCCATATTTACATCACCCGTGATCACTGCTACCTCAGCTTCAAAATCCAACCCCCAAGCTGGATCTAACAAGGGAATATTGTCTTTAGGGCCTAAAAAGCTATCGCCACCACCTTGGTACATTAATGGATCAGACCAAAACGATACAGGCATTTCAGCGCCTCTGGCTTCACGCACTAACTCGACATGATTAACGTAAGCACTGCCGTCAGCCCATTGGTATGCTCTGGGTAATGGTGATTCCAGTTGGTAATTAGAAAACTGAATAATATCGTCTAATGCCCCGTTATTTAATTGCACATAATGTATTTGCAACTGGGGTTCGACGGCAGACCAATGCTCTAGTGCCCATTGTAAATTAGCGGCTATCTGTGAAACACACACAGCCGTTTGTAAGTCTTTACTCACAAGGTATAGGCAGCCATCTCTTGATCCATCTCGTAGTGTCGCTAATTTCATCTTCACCTCTCGCCAATGTGTTCGTTAAGTTTTAATTTTTCATCACGTCATTCTTTCCAGCTATCGACATAACCTCGCCATTCCACATCCTGCATTAGGGAACCAATAACTAAGCCATCGCGGGTATCTATCATTACAGCGACTTCATCGGTTTCTTTACGTTGTGATTTACAACCTACACGATAGGCTTTGGGGTGAGGGCCATGCGTAAAACCACAAGGGTGGAAGGTCAACATGCCGGGTTCAATATTGTCGCGGCTAAAGAACTCACCTTGGTGATAAAAGATAACTTCATCAAAGTCATCATTATTGTGGTAAAAAGGCACTTTCAATGCACCAGGATCGGTTTCCATTGGCCGTGGCACAAAAGTACACACCACAAAACGGCTGGTTACAAAAGTTGAGTGCGCGGAGGGTGGAAGGTGAAAGCGGTGGCTCATTAACGGGCGAATATCTTGCCAATTGATCCTGACTACGGATACATCACCATGCCAGCCAACTACATCAAGCGGGTTGAAAGGGTAGTCAATAATCGACAGTTTATTAAAACGTTTAAGCACAACTTGCCAAGGTTGTTCATCTTGCTGCTGCAGGTAAGCAGCGTCGATTTCTGGGGTATCTAATACCGCTTGATCAAATATCGCATGCTGACCGACGATGGTTTTGTCGGGTAAACCGTAATAATCATTAGTGGCTTCGATCATCATTACTGTTATTGGTTTGGCTGGCTCTAAACGCCATAAACAAGAACGTGGAATTAATACATAATCGCCTTGTTTAACACTTAAATGGCCGTAATCACAAAACAGTTCACCGTGGCCTTGATGGATGAATAGGAGATCATCCCCGTCAGCATTTCTGGCTAGGGTCTGCATGTTCTCATTACATTGCCAGAAGCGGATCTGACAATGGGCATTATGTAATACCAGTGGCGCATCCCAAGGTGAGACCTGCGAGTAGGGCAGTTTTAATAAATTATATGCTCTTGGCCTGTGATCACCTGACCAAGCACTCCAGCCTGTAGGCGGATGTTTATGGTGCAGGTGTGTTGCGGGTCCATAGAATCCTTCCCGACTGACTTCGCGCTCAAACACCCCTTGTTCAGGCAGGTCTGCGTGCGCCTGTCGAGAATAGGTACCTTTGCGCAGTGGAAAGCTGATCCTACGGTTCATATCGTTCCCTCTTGATCATTGTGTTTATTTATCTTTTGCTGAAAGTACACCACGCGTGAGCTGGTCTCTTTCAATGGATTCGAACAAGGCTTGAAAATTACCTTCGCCAAATCCTTCGTCCCCTTTGCGTTGGATAATTTCGAAGAAAATAGGGCCGATTAAAGTCTTAGTGAAAATTTGCAGTAACAGGACTAACTTGCCATTTTCCACATGACCATCAATCAGGATCCGATTTTCTCTTAGTTGCTCAATCGCTTCATGATGACCGGGCAAACGTTCTGTGATCATGTCGTAATAGGTATCGGGTATATCCATAAACTCGATACCGTTGGCTCTTAACGTCGAGACGGTTTGATAAATATTATCTGTGCCTAAGGCTATATGTTGGATCCCTTCACCATGGTATTCCTGCAAGAATTCTTCAATTTGTGATTTATCATCACTGCTTTCATTGATGGGAATACGCAGATTACCGCACGGGCTGGTCATGGCACGGCTGCGTAACCCGGTCATAGTCCCCTTAATATCAAAATAGCGAATTTCTCGAAAATTAAAGATGCGCTCATAAAATTCAGCCCACGGATCCATATGGCCGCAATGTACATTGTGAGTCAGGTGGTCGATATAAGTGAGTCCTGCTGATTTAGATGCGTCTTCAGTTTCGCCAGTTAGTTCAAATTGTTCCTGATAAAGCCGTTTTCTGACATCGTCATCGACTAAATACAGCAAGCTTTCGCCAATACCGTAAATCGCCGGAACACCGAACTCGAGAATTTTACGCTTACAGGGTTTCGCTTCATGGTTCAATGCATGTTGATAGGCTTTATCTGCATCGGTGACTTTAAAGCCCATCGCACAGGCGGAAGGACCATGTTGTTTAGAAAAGTCAGAGGCGAAACCGCGACCCTCTGTACTTACTAAAAAATGGATATCGCCTTGTTTGAACCAAGTTAGTGGACGTGTTTGATGCTGGGCGTAAGAGTGAAAACCCAGTAGTTGGAAAAGTCTGGCAAGCTGCTTTGGATCGGGAGACGAGAATTCGACAAATTCGAAGCCTTCGGTCCCCGCAGGATTACTAAACAGCTGTTTAGTATCATCATATGCGTGGTCCATTTTGACCTCCTTCGCAGACTATAGAATGGTAAATAAGCCTACAAATTTAAAAGGAACGTAGAGCTAGTATGGATGATTTATTGTGGATCTGCCTAATCTCGGAGTTAAAAGATCTAATTCGTTCTCGCGCCTCTCTAGGTCACTATTAACTATAGATAACCTGTCCACACGACATGATTTTTCTTTTATAACCTTAGTTATATCTATAACCAAAGTTA
>Ga0209291_1001575_pt1 | contig 20051 bp, 13 predicted proteins | sample GOMGulsemesocosm_FD_184633 | JGI IMG/M metagenome (GOLD analysis project Ga0209291, IMG submission 184633) | Methane-oxidizing microbial communities from mesocosms in the Gulf of Mexico - GOM9B Gulf of Mexico (SPAdes) (version 2) | ecosystem: Environmental > Aquatic > Marine > Cold seeps...
CAAGTATTTTTGAAGGTGCATTTGGTTACCTTGGATCTGTTAGCCCATACATGAGTTCTCAAGATTTCTCTATCAACACTATTGCAGATGTTGATCCTGAAGAAACTAAAACAGTAGAACTTAAAATCTCTTCTGTACAAGAAGCTAAAGGTTTAATTCAACCACAAATAGTTACTATTAATATTGAAAACTATGTAGCTGATGACTTATCTATGCGTTTAGACTGGGATGGAAGTTATATCGCTGACCCATGTACTGACTTAGATTTTGATTTAGAATTACATTCTAGTACTACTATGTATATTGATGATAGTTATGGTAGTTGTCCAGAAGAAATCATTATAGCTGGTACTGATGCTGATGATACATACACTTTAGATGTTAGTTTATGGGAGAACGCTTATGGAGGAGCTTTAACAAGTGCTATACCTGTTTCTGTTACTTTCACTAAAGCTGGTGTATACTCAGAAACATATGATTTATCTGGTTCTTACGCTTTAGATAACCCTGCTGATGGAACTGGTGCTGGAGTTACTTACGTTCCTTTTACAGTTTTAAAGGTTGGTAATGTATATACAGTAACTGACGCAGGTGCTGTACAAGTTGTTTCAGGTAAAGTTGCAAACAACAGAATGTCTGCAGAACAAAAAATAGCTTTAAAAAACAGAAAATAATATTATTTAAATAATATAGTTTTAAAACCACTTCTTACGAGGTGGTTTTTTTTTATCCAATATTTATTAAAAAAGAACAATTAAATAAACATATAATTACTATATTGTACTTGGCTAATTTTTTCTAAATTTCTCATAATTAATTACAAATAATTAAGAATGAAGAATTATGAAAAAAACAAAAATATTATTCATTGCTATTGTAGGCTCTCTTTTAGGAGTATCTTGCTTAGTAGATGATGACGCACCAAAGCAAGAATTTACACAAACTCCTTTTGCAATTGGTTTTAAAAACAGTAGTTACAGCGCTGCATTTTTCACAGACGCAGGTGATGTAGATTACAAGTTAAATGTTGATTTAATTGGAGGTATGAATAATACCACTACTCCAGCTCAATCTTTTCAATTTGAAATAGATCCTTCTAGTACTGCAATTGCTGGTACAGAATATGAAATTGTTACAGCTAACAATACAGGAAGTATTGCTGCTGCAACAGATTTTGGTTCAATTGATTTTATTATAAAAACAGCAAATTTAAGCACTTCAAGTACCTCTACTATTGTAGTTAACCTTATCTCTAATGTTGGTGGCATTGTATCAGCTACAAAAAGTCAAGCTACTATTACTTTAGCTGGACTTTGTAATAGTGTTTTAGCTGGTGACTATATTTGGGAACCAGGTAATTTTGATACCCCATCTACAGTAACACAAGTTGGCCCTGGATTATACAGAGCAAGTTACACACCTCCTTTTTCTGGTACGTTTTGGTTTGAGTTTCAAGACATCTGTAACGTTTTAACGGTTACTGATTTTGAATTTCAAGCATCTAACCCTATGGCCGGTACTGGTACAGTTCTTCCAAGCGGAGATTTATCATTCACAGGTGTAAGTGTTGGTGGAGTACCATGGTATACAAGTGAAGACTGGGTATTAGTTAAACAATAATTTATTTTAGAAAACATTATTATGAAAAAAATAAAAACTACATGCTTAGGGCTTTTTGCTCTAAGCTTAGGTTTCATTTCTTGTCAAGAAGATGATTCTTTACCGCTTGCTAACAACAAACCTGTTGTAACTTTTGCTAGTAACAACGTTACTACAACAGAAGGTCAACCTGGAGTATTTACTTTAAATTTAAGTAAAGCAATACACCACTCAGTTCAGTTTAGAGTTGAAGTAGTTGGTGGTACAGCTGTTGAAGGTGTGGATTTTGATATGAGTACTTTTGGAGCTGCAAGTATTTTTGAAGGTGCATTTGGTTACCTTGGATCTGTTAGCCCATACATGAGTTCTCAAGATTTCTCTATCAACACTATTGCAGATGTTGATCCTGAAGAAACTAAAACAGTAGAACTTAAAATTTCTTCTGTACAAGAAGCTAAAGGTTTAATTCAACCTCAAATAGTTACTATTAATATTGAAAACTATGTAGCTGATGACTTAACAGCATCCCTTAACTGGTCTGGCACTTATTTATCTGGTGGTGTTGAGGCATGTGATGCAGACAGTGTGCTAGATTTTGATTTAGAATTACTTGATAGTGGAGCTAATTACATCCAAACAAGTTATAGTAATTGCCCTGAAATGTTAACAATCCTAGGTACAGATGCTGATGACACATACACTATTGATGTAAGTTTATGGACTAATAATGGTTATAACACAGGCTCTGTAACAAACATCCCTGTCACTATAACTTTTACAAAAGCTGGGGTATACTCTGAAACTTATGACTTATCAAGCTTATACCCATTAGCAGCAGGCGGGGATCAAGATGGTAATGTTAATGCTTATAACACTTTTACAGTTATAAAAACCGGTAATGTATATACTGTAACTGATCCAAATGCAACACAAGTAGTTTCAGGTAAAGCTGAAAATTACAGAATGCCAGTAGCACAGAAGTTAGCATTAAAAAACAAATAATATATTTGTTTCAAAAAATACTTTAAAAACCACCTCAAACGAGGTGGTTTTTTTATACCACAAATTCACATTACATTTGCACTCTTAATTTTACAAGATGAAAACAAACGAAATTTTTGGGTCAAGAGCTATTATTGAAGCTATCAATTCTGACACTCAAATAGAAAAAGTATACATACTTAAAGAGGCAGAAAATGATTTATCAAAAGAACTTTTTTCTTTAATTAAATCAAACAGGATAGCACACCAGTTTGTTCCTATTCAGAAATTCAGAAAGTTTGAAGATAGAAATCATCAAGGTGTATTTGCTAAAATAGCTTTAGTAAGAACTATTACGATTGAAGAATTAACTGAGCAGTTAGACTTAGAAGAAAACCCTACTGTATTACTACTTGATCAAGTAACAGATATTAGAAATTTTGGTGCAATCGCTCGTACTGCATCTTGTACCGGAGTTAAAGGAATCGTTATTTTAGACAAAGGTAGCGCGCCAATTAATGCCGATGCGATAAAAACATCTGCTGGAGCGTTATTTAAAATACCTGTTTGTAAAGTCAATCATTTAAAAGATGCAATTTATTATTTACAAGGTTCTGGATTTCAAATTGTAGCTGCTACTGAAAAAACAGAAGACTTAATTTATGATGTAGATTTGAAAAAACCTACTGCAATAATTATGGGGTCTGAAGAAAGAGGAATAAACCCTTCTACCCTTAAAATATGTGATCACAAAGCGAAACTACCTATGGAAGGCGAAATAGCCTCATTAAATGTTTCTGTAGCTTGTGGGGCCTTTCTTTATGAGTCCATGAGACAGAAATTAAACTAATAAGGCCTTCATATAACAACAAAAGCGATTCAATTGAATCGCTTTTGTTGTTATATGATCACTCCACTACTCTTCTTCTTCTATTATTAAATTTCCATTTTCATCCAAAAAAGGTAGATTAGCAACAAATTTCCCCTTATCATCAAAGTGATTCAAAAATAAGTTTTGCTGTACCGTTAAAGTAATAGGTTCTTCTTTTATCAATTCATTTTTAAAGAAAAAACTTAACAACACCCCTGCTATTAGACCAGATAGATGACCCTCCCAGGATATAGTATTATCAATAGGGAACACATACCAAATCATACTTCCGTACAGAAAAATTACTGCAAAAGAAATAGCAATAAGATTGTATTGCTTGGAAAAAAAACTCTTAGATATTATAAAACTTGCCAATACATATATCACTCCACTCATCCCTAAATGATATGCTGGACGTGCAATTATCCAAGTAAGTAATCCCGAAATCAACACTCCAAAAAGAAAGACTTTAAGGTAACTTTTAGAATAAAAATATCTCACCATTAACATTAACACAAAAAAAGATAATGTATTATTAGTAATATGTGAAAGATCAGAATGCAAAAAAGGGGAAGCTAGTATTCCTAAAAGTGAATCTAACTTTCTAGGATAAATACTAAAATGATTGAAATTAAATCCGTACTTAATTTCATACAAAAAAACGATCCACATTATTAATATAATTAACAATGGGAATACTAAAATGTCAAATATTTGTTTTGCTATCTTGATACTATTAAAAATACAATAAGTTTACCAAAATTGATAATCGGTAAAATTGTCAATAGCACACAATTTAGTACTTTTACTTCATGAATAAACCACTAGCGGAACGATTACGACCAAAAACTCTAAAAGACTACATCAGTCAAGAACATTTAGTTGGAAAAAACGGTTCGTTAACACATCAGATAAACCAAGGAATTATTCCTTCACTAATACTTTGGGGGCCTCCCGGTACTGGTAAAACCACATTGGCAAATATTATCGCTACAGAATCTAAAAGACCTTTTTATAGCTTAAGCGCCATTAATTCTGGAGTAAAGGATATTAGAGAAGTTATTGAATCTGCAAAAAAAAATAGCGGATTATTTACTACTAAAAACCCTATTTTATTCATTGATGAAATACATCGGTTTAGCAAATCACAACAAGACTCACTGTTAGGTGCTGTAGAAAAAGGAATAATCACTTTAATTGGTGCTACAACTGAAAACCCAAGTTTTGAAGTAATCCCAGCATTATTGTCAAGGTGTCAGGTGTATATTTTAAATCATTTTTCAAAAGAAGATTTACTTGGTTTGCTAGACAAGGCTATCTCAGAAGATAAAATATTAGCCACCAAAGAAATCAATATAAAAGAAGCAGAAGCACTTTTACGTATTTCTGGAGGTGATGGAAGGAAACTATTAAACACTTTTGAATTAATAGTTAACAACACTGATAGTGATACTATAGAAATAACAAATGAACTAGTATTAAAATCTGTTCAGAAAAACACCATACAATACGACAAAACAGGGGAACAACATTATGATATTGTCTCAGCGTTTATAAAATCCATACGTGGTAGCGATCCTAATGCTGCTGTTTATTGGTTAGCCAGAATGATTGAAGGCGGTGAAGATGTTAAATTCATTGCCAGACGTTTGATTATTTTAGCTAGTGAGGATATTGGTAACGCAAACCCTACTGCCTTAATTATGGCTAATAATACTTTCCAGGCAGTAACTATTATAGGTTTTCCTGAATCAAGACTCATATTGAGTCAGTGTGTAATTTACTTAGCAACATCTGCTAAAAGCAATGCATCATACATGGCAATTAACGCAGCACAGCAAGCTGTTAAGCAATCAGGAAATTTAAGCATCCCGTTATCTTTACGTAATGCACCAACAAAATTAATGAAAGAATTAGGTTATGGTGATGAGTACAAATATTCACACAGTTATGCCAATAATTTCGCTCCTCAAGAGTTTATGCCTAAAGAAATGAGCGGGACAAAATTTTATGAACCAGGAAATAACTCAAGAGAAAATTCACAACGAGACTTTTTAAAAAACAGATGGAAAGATAAATACGGATATTAAGTATTAATCTATTCTTGGCAAACTAATCATTTCAACTGAATTGTCTGAAGACATAAATTCCATTATCATGTTTTCATTTTCTCCATAATAAGCAAATCCTATTCTTTTATTAAACTCAATATGATAAACACCTTTTTTTAAACCTGACGCTATCATTTTACCAACGACAGTTTTAGTTTTTTTGTTTTGTATTTCAAAAAGCATCAATCCCTTTTTAACTAATAAATAGTCTTCTTCTTTATAATTGAAACTTCCGCTATTAAGCTCGATTCTTGAAGCGCGAACATTACTATCTTGCTCATCAGCTTCTTCATTAACTAATAGATTATTTTCTTTAGCTACTACTACCTCATCTATAGGTAAATAATTTAATTTATACTCTTCGAAAGACTTTAAAGTTTTCCTAACCGCCTCATTATATGAAATCTTAATATTTTTAGAGGTACTCGTTCCTTCTTGTGTTTTAAACAATGATTTATTATAACAATTAAGCAACTCTACACTAACTATAGTTTTAAACATATTACTTTTAGTGTGTAATACTGGAAACACATATAAACAAGTGTTGGTTCTTAATTCACTCGGAAGGTCATCTGTATCTAAATAAGTTTCAAATCCAAGTTGTTGAAACTTGTATTTTAACAACAAGTTAATACCATGTTCGTTTGCTTCTTTTTGAAAATCAAATCGTGTAGGAATGACTACATATTTGTAGGGATTCAATTCCTTTTGAGCTAAAGCTGTTACTCCTATAAACAAGACAAAAATTAAAATGTATTTTTTCATGGTATTTTATTATGGTACTATTTAATCGATTTCAAAAATAACCGATTTAAGTTACAATATATGCATTAACTCTTCTAAATGATTTACATGTTTAATATGACTTGGCAAATCTTCGTTATGGTAATTGTAACAAATGGCATCAATCCCATAATCCAAAGCACCCAAAACATCAGCTTCCAAACTATCACCTATCATTAGAGATGTTTCTTTTGAGACATTTGCTAAATTAAGTGCTTTTTCAAAAATAATAGGGTTTGGTTTCTTTACTCCTGCCATTTCTGAATTTACTACTACATCAAAATACGAAGCCAAATTTGTATTGTTTAATTTCCCTTCTTGAACCTCAGCAAATCCGTTAGTAATAATGTGTAGTGTATATTTTGGTTTTAAATATTCTAACAACTTTATTGTGCCTTCTAACAAATGTGTTTGTTTTGATAAATGATATACGTATTGATCGGATATTTTAAACAATACCTCATCAGGAACATCCACACTTATTTCAGTAAATGTATCTTTTAATCGTTTGTATCGCAATGTTTCCTTGTCAATTTTTTCTTCCCTAAAAAGCTTCCATAAATCTTTATTAATACCAGTATAAGCTTCTAAAAAATGAACTAATGACACCTCTATTTTTAATTCTTTAAAAATTATTCTATAGGTGATTTCTGAATTTTTATCAAAATCCCAAAGTGTGTGATCTAAATCAAAAAATATATCTGTAATATGTTTCATTTGAGAATTATGTTTATTTAGTTGAATAATCTAACAGTTCAACATAAGTTTTCTTCCATCCTTTCCAATAGTCATCTTCACTAAATGTGTAGTTATGAACCACCAAATTAAATGTTCCATTTACGTTCTTTACTGCATCAATCAAATTTTTAATTTCAGTAGCTGTATTTATTTTATTTCTAAACACATAATCTAGCACACAAAAGGAGTTGATTTTTAATGGTGTTTGCATTTCATAATCTAAATCATAAAAATAAAAAGGAGTGCATGTTCCTGCTCTAAACCCAGCTTCAGAAACATAACCCATAGTATAATCGGATGTGATTTCTAAATCGATTAAATTTCGATACACTAAAGGTAATTTTAATTTAGAAAACGAATTTTTGGTATGCATCAATGGCTTATTAAATATCGTTTCAAAACGTTGTTTTTCTTCTTTTAATACTTCTTTATCATCCAAAGCCAAGTACGAACCTTTTAATCCTACCTCAAAATAATCAGCAACTGATTTTATCAAGGAAACAAAATGCTTATTCTGATAATTAATACTTTTATCATACACCGTATAATCTCCTAATAAAAAGAAAAACACTGGCTTTAATTGCCTCTTTTTATGATTATTCACCAACCACTTAAAAGTATCATAAGGATCCTTTCGTAATTTGAACAATACCAAGAATCGTTCATATATTTCTGAGAAATTAAAACTAACAACATCTTTTAATGTGCCACCAATAGCTCTAACTATTCCTTTATGTAAATATTTATAAGCTACAGGAACATCAATTATTGGTTTTAACTCAAACTTTTTTATTGGGAATTGATAATCAGGAAATTGCTCCTGTAAAATTGTTTTAAACTCATATGCCCAAACATCAATAACTGGTGATTTTAAAAAATGGTGTTTGTAGGCAATACTTTCTTCTGGAGGAAATCTTCCAAAATCATCTGCTACATATGGCAAGTATTCTTCATACCTGCTTAACAAGTAAAAGCTAGCGGCAAAAATATCATACGGTAGGCTACTTCTAGATCCACATGGGAAAAAGCACTTTGTATCATTCCAGTTTTTTATTGAAATTTCTACATCTGATACTCCTTCCTCAAATAACAAGTAGTGTGATTGAATGAATAATTCTTTCCCTAAAGGCTGTTTTGTATAAGATAGCTTTAATCCTTGATGTGCAATAAACTCTTCTACAACTGAAGTAAATTCAATTTGTATCCCTAGTATTCTGGTACAAGTATGTTTAAATACATATTTGACTCTAGGAGTGATTTTATGTGTATATATGAGTAACTTCATTACAATAAGCCTTCATCTGCAAAACTAGCATACGCTTGCTCTGTAATTATTAAATGATCTAATAACTTTATATCTAATGCTTTTCCTGCATTTTTAATTTTATTCGTAATTTGTTTATCAGCTTCACTAATTTTTAATGTACCAGAAGGATGGTTATGACAAACTATTAAAGCTACCGCTCCAATTTCTAAGGCTTTTTTCATTAGCACCCTAACATCAACTAAAGTCCCGGTAATTCCTCCTTTACTTAATTGCTGTTTTGACAAAACAGTATTAGAGTTATTTAAAAGTAGTACCCAAAACTCTTCATGTCCTAAATCACCTAAAATGGGTTGCATGATTTCAAAAACTGATTTACTGGAGGTTATTTTATCCGAAATCAACTGCTCTCCTGCTCTTCTACGTCTTCCCAATTCCAGCCCTGCAACAATGCTAATTGCCTTTGCCTCTCCTATACCTTTAAATTCTTGCAATTGAGAAACTGATAATCTTCCTAATGCATTTAAATTATTATCTACTGAAGCTAATATTCGTTTACATAATGCTACGGCACTTTCATTTCTACTTCCTGAACCTATTAATATTGCTAACAACTCAGAATCTGATAAAGATACTTTTCCTTTAGAATTTAATTTCTCTCGTGGTCTATCTTCTTCTGACCAATCTTTTATGGAAAAGTTATCACTCATATTAGGCAATTAGCTCTTTTACCTCATCAAAATCTAACCCCCCATAATTCCCAGAACTCATTAAAAGTAATGCAGAGTTATCTAAATTCATATTGAACAAATGTTTTTTAAACCCTTCAGGGTTTGTAAATACTTTTAAATCATTTCGCTTAAAAGCATCAAATATTTGTTGTTCAGAAACTTCCTCTAATTTTTTAATAACTACTGCACTTGGTGAGTAAAATACAATTGCCTCATCGGCTGCATCTAATGCATTTTCATATTCTTTTAAAAACTCTGCATTCAAACTACTATAGGTATGTAATTCTAAACAAGCAATTGTTTTACGTGTATTATATTGTTCTGCTACTGCAGTAGTCGTTGCTTTTACTTTACTTGGTGAATGTGCAAAGTCTTTATAAGCTACCTTTCCTTTGCTTTCTGCTATTTTTTCTAAGCGTTTACTTGCTCCTTTAAAAGTTGCAATTGCTTCATAAAATTCATCTTCATCAATTCCCATATGTTGACAAATCCATTTTGCCCCAGCCAAATTACTTAGGTTATGATCTCCAAATATTTCAATTGGCATTGGTCCTTCATTTGTTTCCAAATATGTTTGTCCGTCTATAATTTCATGGGCAGGTAATTGATACGGATAACGTTTCATATGTTTATCCGATTCTTCTACCACTTTCTTTACTATAGGGTCCTCTTCATTATATACCATTATGGCTGCATTAGACATACAGGTCAAGAACGTTTCAAACTGCTCCACATAATTATCCATAGTTGGAAATACATTTATATGATCCCATGCTATACCACTCAACAATGCTATATTAGGTTTATATAAATGAAACTTTGGTCGCCTGTCAATTGGTGACGACAAATACTCATCTCCTTCCAAAACAATAAAGTCATTCTCTTCAGTAAGATGCACCATTGTATCAAATCCTTCTAACTGAGCTCCAACCATATAATCTACCGCTTTGTCATGATAATGCATTACATGTAAAATCATTGAGGTAATAGTAGTTTTCCCATGAGAGCCCCCTATAACAACTCTCGTTTTATGTTTTGATTGCTCGTATAAAAACTCTGGATAAGAATATATCTTCACTCCTAACTCTTGTGCTTTTAGCAACTCCGGATTATCAGCTTTTGCATGCATTCCTAAAACAACAGCATCTAATTTTACAGTTATTTTTTCTGGAAACCAACCAAACTCATTTGGCAATAAGCCTTTTGCTTCTAAGCGAGACTTTGATGGCTCAAAAATAGTATCATCACTTCCTGTTATTTGATATCCTTTGGCATGTAATGCCATGGCTAAATTGTGCATTGCACTACCACCAATAGCTATAAAATGTATTTGCATAGTTTAATTTTCTTACTAAAAGTAAATATAAGTATTTGAAAAGATTTTACCCCTCTTCACATTAAGAATTTAAGGCAATAACGAGAGATTACTACTTCATCAACAAAATAAGCTTCTTCTCTTCTTTTGCAACATCCAAATCAGGTTTTTCTGCTAAAGCTTTTTGTATGTAATTATAAGCATTCCTCTTGTCTGATTTGTAACGATATATCTGAGCTATTCTGTAATTAGCCCATGATTTAGGAACACCATCTTTTTCTGAATGATTTTTGATATAGAGTTGTAAACATTGTAACCCTTTATCTAAAGAAATGTTATACTGAGCCGCTACCTTCCCTATTAAATAATTTAAATGATTTCTTTGTAGTTTTTCTGATGCAACTTCGTAGTTAGACAATGCTTTTTCTGGCTGATTTGTTTTCTCATATAAACCAGATAGTTTTTTATACGTATGGGCAGAACCTCCTATTGCAATCGCTTTTTTATAATGTGATTCTGCGTCATTTGGTCTGTCATTATATTCTGCAACATAACCCAATGCTAAATGGCCATCAACTTCGGAAAGATACAGTAATTCGTTCGCAAACTTCTTTGCCTTCTCCTCACTCCCTCCTACTATTTTAGGTAAACTAATATATATTTCTACCAATGCCCAACGCGCTTCAACATGCTTAACATCTAATTCCGACGCGCGATGTAAATGCTTCTTAATATCTCCTACTAAGGTCAGTGCCTTTAATTTATTTGAAGCTTGTGCTTTATATGCCAAAACACCTCCGTATTTAAAATGAAAATTCGCATTTAAATCATATTGCAATACAAGTGGCTTATAATATTTTAAAGCTTCATCCCATTTTTTTGCATATGCAGCAATATCTCCCAAGTATTCTTGCACTTGAATATTACTAACATCATTTTTTAAGACTGATAAAAAATAAGGCTTAGCTTTACTCCATTCCGTTTTCTCATAATGACTTACTCCTTTTTCAAAATCGGTTGATTGTGAAAAAGTAGATATCGAAATAAAAAAAATAAAAAATAAAATTCTCATAATTGGTATTAACAACGTAAACATACTCATTATAGATGTAAAAAAACAAAAATACTTATCTATCCTAATTACACCTAGCGCCTCACCATTCAAAAAGCACCTTTCTCTCATTTATGATTGGAATGCTTTTTGTTTACCTTTACTTTAGCTTCAAATAAGCAACAAAATGAAACAACTACTAACTATATTAAGCATTATCATAATTACAACTACACAAGCACAAAATAATTTTGAAAAACTCTGGACAGAAGTAGAAGCTTTTGAACTGGAAGGAAAAACGAAATCGGCAAATGAAATAGTTGCTGCTATTTTCAAAAAAGCAAAGAGAAAAAATAATAGCAATCAATTAATTAAATCATTGTTATATCAGTCAAAGTTCGCTTTAGTATTACAAGAAGATGCTGAGCTATTAATCGTTCAGAAGCTAGAAAAAGAAATTTTAGAAGCTTCATTTCCAACCAACGCAATATTACAATCTATTTTAGCTGACTTTAAATGGCAATATTTACAACAACACCGTTGGCAAATATATAACCGAACAAAAACAACTGAAATCATAAACACCGATTTCAGAACATGGGATTTAAACACGCTATTTACATCCATTCATATTGATTTTAAAAACTCTATAGCTAACAGTAGCGCATTGCAAAGTTCATCTATTTCAAATTTCAATTATATATTAATTAATGAAACGGGAACAGAAAAATTACGTCCAACTTTATACGACTTATTAGCAAACAGAGCTTTAGCTTTTTTTAAGACAAACGAATCACGCATTACTAAGCCAAAAGAACGCTTTCATATTGATCGTGATTCTTATTTCTCAAGAAGTACTGAATTTACCCAATTGAATATTGAAACAACTGACAGTATATTTTCACAATATGAAGTATTAAAAACGTATCAAAAATTAGAACAGTTTCATTTAAAAACGAATAATTCAGATGCTTTAGTTGACGCTTACATCAATAGATTAAACTTTGTAAAAAACAATAGTCCAAATCATCAAAACAGCACTATATTATATACTAAATCACTTCAAGAAACCTATACTAATCTTTCAAAAGGAAACGGATATGCTACAGTAAAAACACATTATGCAAAAACCATTTACGATAGTGCTACTTTAGAAAAGAATCCTAAAAATAGAACTATAGCTTTAGCTATTTGTAATAACATTATTAAAAACTACCCTAAGTCAGAAGGTTTCACTATTGCAACTAATTTAAAAAATACCATACTACATAAAACTATTCAGCTACAAAATGAAGAGATTGTTTCTATAAATAAACACTCTAAAGTTTTAGTTAATTTTCAGAATATTGAGCTATTACACTTTTCAATTTACAAAATAGATTATGGTCATAATTTCAATCAATACAATTATAAGGATAGAGATTCAATAATAAAACAATTCTTCAAAACAGAACAGCCAATAAAAGAACTCACTACGAAACTACCTCAAAAAAACGATTACTTTAATCACTCAACTGAAGTAGTACTTCCAAAACTATCGAGTGGAAAATATCTAATTTTAGCAACTAAAGATGCTACAAAAAGCACTAACGAATTATTTGCATATAACTATCAAACGGTATCCAATCTAGTCTGTATAGAATCGAATTATCATGGCAAAAAAGTATTACAAATTTTAGACCGAATCGGTGGGGAACCAATTGAAAATGCTAAAGTAAAAATTGCAGGAAAAACAAAATACAGCAATACAATTGGAGAGGTTTCATATTCTAAAAAAAACAGACATAATGTTGTAATTACATACCAAAATGATGAATTACACTTAGATAACATATATGCTAACAACTATTATAGAGAGCCTAATGATAAAAGCAAAAAAACTAGGTTTCAAGGATTCTTATTTTTAGACAGAAGTATTTATCGTCCAGGGCAAGAGGTTTATTTTAAAGGTATTGTTTTAGCTAGAAAAAACTATAAAACAAATATAGTACCCAAAGAAACCTTTAAAGTTGTAGTTAAAGACGCTAACTACCAAGAATTTAAAACATTCGAATTAACAACCAATGAATATGGTTCTTTCTCTGAAAAATTCAAACTCCCTAAAAATGTGTTAACTGGTAACTTCAGTATTGCAATTCAATCGATAAAAAAAGAACATTCAACTAATTTTAACGGAGGACATACTAGTTTCTCAGTTGAAGAATATAAGCGTCCAAAATTTGAAGTTACCTTTAGTCCTATTACTGAAAGTTATATCGTAGATCAGAACATTTGTGTTAAAGGAAATGCAAACGCTTTAGCTGGTTCTAATATAACAGATGCTAAAGTAACTTACCGAGTTGTTAGAAAAACACAATATTCCCACTGGAGGTATTGGAGCAGATATGCTCATACTGAAGCACAAGAAATTGTACAAGGAGAAGTTATCACAAATGAAAATGGTGAGTTTGAAATAAACTTCAATGCCGTACCAGATTTAGCGAGCAACAAAGAAGGTTTACCAATATTTAATTATGAAATCACCGCAGATGTAACTGATATAAATGGCGAAACAAGATCGGCTACTACAAATGTAAATGTTGGTTATCATTCCATGAATGTTGTCATTACTACTGCAGACAAATGGAATATCGCTGCTAATAATTCAATCAATATCAACACAACAAACTTGAATAATGAATTTGTACCTGCAACGATTACTGTTCAGGTATATAAGCTACAAGCGCCTAAGTATATTTTAAGAACCAGAAAATGGAAAGCACCAGATTCTCCCCTACTTTCTGAACAAGATTTTAAAGCTTTATTTCCTCATGAAGCATATACTGATGAAGACAATATTATCAAATGGAAAAAAGGCGCACTCGTATTTGAAGAAACGATTGATACTAAAAATAAAACTACACTTGATTTAAACACCTTAGATTGGAAGTCTGGCAATTATGTACTAATAGCCAAAGGAAAAGATGCTTTTGACATCGAAATTGAACAAGAAAAACGTTTTTCAGCAACGAATTCAGAAGACACTTATCTAGCAGATAATAAATTATTTGATTTTGAAATTTTAAATGCCGAAACTGCCAAAAAAGATGGTTTTATAACTGTTAAACTACTTACCGCAGATCAGAATTTACACGTACATACCGAAGCCTATTTTAGTAATGATATTATCTATAAAGAAAATATACTTCTTAACAGAAATAAAACACTTCGTATTCCATTAACTTTTCTTAACAAAGGTATCATCAATCCTAACAGTTCAGTGTTGCTACAGTTTTCATTAGTTCGTTTTAATCAACATATTACTAAAACAACTACCGTTTCATTAGCGGAAACAAAAGAATTATTAACTATAGAAACGAAAACTTTTAGAGATAAACTACAACCAGGTGCTAAAGAAAAATGGAGCTTTTCAATTAAAAATAAAAAAGGCGTGCAAGCTGAAGTATTAGCTAGTATGTACGATGCCTCATTAGACCAGTTTAAATCTCATAACTGGACAAGTACTATTGATATTAATGATTATTACTATAATAATTATGCGAGGAAAAGCAGCAGAAGTTTTAATACCAACCATTTTAGTATACTAAATAACAATTATCCTTCTTCTAATTTTATTTTCAAAACTTTTAGTAAGATGAATCATTTTGGTTTTGGTTTGAATTATAATGTGAAATCTGAATATCAAGGATATTTATACTCTAAAATCAAAAATATTGGTGAATCCATAAATATTTCAGGAACTGTGGTTGATGAAACCAATATGCCTTTACCTGGAGCAACTGTCATAATTAAAGGTACCACTACAGGTGCTTCAACTGATTTTGATGGAAAATACTCTATCAACGCAAACACAGGAGATGTGCTAACGTTCTCTTATGTAGGTTATTCTGAAAAAGAAGTAGTTATCCGAAAATCTAATAACATCAATATCCAGTTAGGTTTAGATAATTCTTTAGATGAGGTTGTTGTTGCTGCCTATGGAGTAAAAAGAAAACCCAACAAATTAACAATAACTAACGAGGAAGAGGAAGATGTAAACGAGACACCAATTATGCTTCGAGGTAGTAGTTCAGTCTCTGGAAATAAAGAAGCTTTAATAGTTATTGATGGGAAAATAGCAACTGCTAAACAATTAGCAAGTTTAGACCCTAATTCTATTCTAAGTACTGAAATATTGAAAGGCTCAAAAGGAGCTGCATTATATGGTTCGCAAGGAGCTAATGGAGTATTAATGGTAACTACTGGTAAAGTAGTTTCGTTTGAAAATGTAAAAGCCCGTAAAAACCTTAATGAAACAGCTTTCTTTTATCCGCATTTAAAAACAAATTCAAAAGGAGATATTACATTTGAGTTTGAAACCCCCGAAGCCTTAACGCGTTGGAAAGTGCAATTATTCGGACATACAAAAACTGGAGTTTCAGGAAAATTCACTCAGAATGTAGTTACACAAAAAGAATTAATGATAATGCCAAATCCACCGCGTTTTTTACGCGAGAATGATACTATTGTCTTTCAAACTAAAATAGCAAACCTTTCTGAAAAATCATTAAATGGTTTTGCAAAACTAGAACTGTACGATGCTATTACCGGAAAAGACATAACTTCTAAACTAATGTCAGTTCGAGCGCAGTCGAGAACAATACAAGACTTTACAATCAACAAAAAAGGAAATATTGCTGTATCATGGAAATTAACTATCCCAGAAGGAATACAAGCAGTAGAATATAAAGTATTGGCAAAGGCTGGAAGCTTCACTGACGGAGAATCTAACGTATTGCCTGTTTTAACCAATAGTATGTTGGTTACAGAAAGTATCCCTATTACAGTTCGTTCAAACAGTAGTAAAACATACAGTTTTAATAAGTTAAAAAACAATACCTCTACTACTTTACGTAATCATCAGCTTACCTTAGAATACACTTCTAATCCAGCGTGGTATGCGATACAAAGTCTGCCATATTTAATGGAATTTCCACACGAATGTGCAGAACAAACTTTTAGTAGATATTATGCAAATAGTATTGGAAGCCATATCATAAATAGCAATCCGAAAATTAAAAGCGTATTTGACTCTTGGAAAGCAAACGGAAAACTAACCTCTAAATTAGAGCAAAACGAGGAATTAAAACAAATTTTAATTTCAGAAACCCCTTGGTTACGAGATGCTCAATCAGACGCTGAAAAGAAAAAACGATTAGGATTATTATTCGATATTGAAAAACTAGCATCTGACGAGAAAAACATCTTGAAAAAACTAAAACAGATGCAACTATCCTCAGGTGGATTCCCATGGTTTAGTGGCGGAAGAGAAAATGAATATATCACTCGTTATATTGTTGCAGGATTCGGACACTTACAGCAATTAGGTATCACTAACCCTTCTGATAAAAAGAATGCGATTATTGAGAAAGCTATTGCTTTTTTAGACGCTAAGTTTATCGAAAATCACAATAGAAAATTAAAACATCAAACTATTGAAAAAATCACTGTAGGTAATTACGAATTGCATTATCTGTATGCACGGAGCTTTTTCAAGAATACTATACCGTTTGACAAATCGGTAAAACCAATAGTAAGCACATATATCAATAACGCGAAGAAGGATTGGTTAAACAGAAGTTTGTTACAAAAAACGATGCTGAGTATGGTATTACATCGTTTTAACGACAAACAGCTACCTCAGTTAATCTTGGAACACTTAAAAGAAACTTCTATCACTAGTGAAGAAAAAGGAATGTATTGGAAAAGCAATACATCAGGTTGGTATTGGCATGAAGCACCTATAGAAACTCAGGCGTTAATCATAGAAGCTTTTTCAGAAATTACTGATGATAAAAACACGATTGAAGAATTGCAAATTTGGTTATTAAATAACAAACGCAAGCAGGACTGGAATACAACAAAGGCAACTACAGAAGCTACCTATGCGTTGTTATTACAAGGAAATGATTGGTTATCAGTAGAAGGAACTGCTAAAATTAAAATTAGCGATGAGAAAATCAACACTAAAAAATTAAACGAGACTAAATTAGAAGCTGGAACTGGTTATTTTAAAACTTCATGGAATGCAACAGAGATCACTTCGAAAATGGCAGATATCTCTATAAAAAACACATCAGAGGTTACACAGTTTGGAGGTTACTACTGGCAGTATTTTGAACAATTGGATAACATCACAAATGAAGAACACACAAATGACATCAAGTTACACAAAGAACTCTTTGCAAAGAAGAATACAGATGATGGACCTAATTTAACTAAAATTGAAAGCACTAAACTACAAGTAGGTGATTTGGTTACAGTTCGAATTGAATTACAAGTAAAGGACAATTTTGAATTTGTGCACTTAAAAGATATGCGAGCAAGTGCCTTTGAACCTGTTGATGTAATTTCTAATTATAAATGGCAAGATGGAACTGGATATTATCAAAGTACTAAGGATGTAGCTACACATTTCTTTTTTGATCGATTAAACAAAGGAGCTTATGTACTAGAATATGATGTTCGTGTAAACAATGCTGGAGATTTCTCTAACGGGATTTCTACCATACAAAGTATGTATGCACCAGAATTTTCAAGTCATAGTAAAGGAGTTCGTGTTTCTATTGAAACAAAATAAAATGTAAATTTCATCGTTTTTTCGTATCTTTAAGTAGTAACATTTTACTATACCTGATGAGTGAAAGAGGGACAATTAAAGATTTATTAAATAATTTTTCCAGTAAACGGAAAAATATTTCTTGGAAAATAAATTGCTTATATTCTGATGGAAAAGGCACCACTATGAATCAAATCAAGATTATTAGTCTACCAGACAATAACAACATTGGAACCTTTGTTTATCAAGTAGAAACAGGTATCGTTTCTTCTTGCAGATATAAAACACTAAAAAAAGAGTACTCAGAAAACATTATTGATATGTTATTAGATCTGATTAATTATAGTAAAGGACAAATGATAAGTTCTTAATATAAAATTGCATTCATTACTGGAGTCTAAAAACTAAAAAAGGCTATCTAATAATTTAGATAGCCTTTTTGTATTATATATGATGAGCTATACTAAATCAAAACGATCAAGATTCATCACTTTAGTCCAAGCAGATACAAAATCTTGTACAAACTGTTCTTTAGCATCTTCACATGCATACACTTCAGCTATTGCTCTTAATTCAGAGTTTGAGCCAAAAATTAAATCAGCTCGTGTACCAGTCCATTTAATATCACCTGTTGCTCTATCTCTTCCTTCAAATATAGTAGCATCAGTAGCAATTGCTTTCCAACTGGTTCCTAAGTCAAGAAGGTTGACAAAGAAATCATTACACAATGTATTTGTCTTATTGGTAAACACACCATGATTAGAATTATCATAATTAGTATTCAATACACGCATACCACCAATAAGAACCGTCATTTCTGGAATACTAAGTGTTAGTAATTGTGCTTTATCTACTAATAATTCTTCTGCTGATGCAATGTGATTTTTATTTCTGAAATTTCTAAAACCATCAGCTTGTGGCTCAAGATAACCAAATGATTCAATATCCGTTTGTGCTTGAGAGGCATCAGCTCTTCCAGGTATAAAATCAACTTTAATAGCATTACCTGCATTCTTTACAGCTTCCTCTACACCTACAACACCTCCCAATACAATTAGATCAGCCATAGAAACTGATTTATTATCAGCTTGAGCAAAGTTAAATTCTTTTTGAATAACTTCTAGAACACGTAGCACTTTAGATAAACCTACCGGATTATTAACCTCCCATTCTTTTTGCGGCGCTAAACGAATACGTGCACCATTTGCACCACCACGCATATCAGATCCTCGGAAAGTAGACGCTGAAGCCCAAGCAGTAGAGACTAATTGAGATACTGATAATCCTGAATTAAGAATGTTCTTTTTTAATGAATTTATATCTGAATCATTAATTACTTCATTTGTAATTGCAGGGATTGGATCTTGCCAAACTAATACCTCCTTAGGAACTTCAGCTCCAAGGTATCTAGCTAAAGGCCCCATATCACGATGCGTTAACTTAAACCATGCTCTAGCAAATGCATCTTCAAAATCAGCATGATTTTCGTGAAACCTTTTTGATATAGCTAAATACGTAGTATCCTTTTTTAGCGCCATATCAGCAGTACTCATCATTAACACTTGTGTTTTAGACGCATCACCTGCCTTAGGAGCTTTTTTTGCTTTAGACGCTTCGGTAGGTGTCCATTGATGAGCTCCAGCAGGACTTTTAGTCAACTCCCAATCGTAATTTAAAAGCACATCGAAATAATCATGATCCCATTGTGCTGGGTTAGGCGTCCATGCTCCTTCTATACCACTGGTGATTGTATCATCACCATGTCCTGTTCCAAATGAATTTATCCATCCTTGACTTTGTGCTGCTATTCCAGCTGCTGCAGGTTCTTTCCCTACATATTCATCGGGATCTGCAGCACCATGTGCCTTACCAAAAGTATGTCCTCCAGCCACGAGAGCTACAGTTTCTTCATCATTCATTGCCATACGGGCGAATGTTTCGCGGATATCTATTGCGGATTTAAGCGGGTCAGGATTACCATTTGGCCCTTCAGGGTTTACATAAATAAG
>Ga0209291_1001579_pt1 | contig 20021 bp, 18 predicted proteins | sample GOMGulsemesocosm_FD_184633 | JGI IMG/M metagenome (GOLD analysis project Ga0209291, IMG submission 184633) | Methane-oxidizing microbial communities from mesocosms in the Gulf of Mexico - GOM9B Gulf of Mexico (SPAdes) (version 2) | ecosystem: Environmental > Aquatic > Marine > Cold seeps...
ATAAACAAAAAGAACTATTAAATGGTGGTTATAACTTTTATCAATTAGACTTTGAAAATGTAGGTGGATTAGTAATGCCAATTATTTTAGAGTTTACATTTGCTGACAAATCAACAGAGGTTATAAGGATACCTACTGAAATTTGGAAATCAAATAACTTCAATGTTTCTAAAATGTTTATCTTTCAAAAAGCTGTTACAGCAGTTGTGATGGATCCGTTTTTAGAAACAGCAGATACAGAACTAGATAATAATAGCTGGCCTGCTAAAGTTGTACCAAGTAGATTTAACATTTTTAATGAAGGTGGTTACAGAAGACATTAAAACAATAATTACTTATATTAAATAGTTGTTAGTTAGTATTGTAAAGGATGGTTGAAAGTTAATTTTGATACATCCTTTTTTTTATCCATGTTTTCATTTTTAATTAAATTTATTGGAATTTATTTTGAAATCTGACAATTCTCATGGTTTGTTATTTAGTTTTTCGTTAACTTTACTAAAAACGATAGCTATGAATATTTTAATTCCAACAGATTTTTCAAAAAATTCTTTAAATGCACTTTACTATGCAATTAAATGTTTTCCTAAAGCAAAGTTTACTGTTTTACACTGCGTAAATATAAGGCAGGCAGGTGCTACTATGGTCGTTGATATTAATTTAGAAATTAAAACAATCAAAGAAAATAACCTAAACAATTTGATTGATGAATTGAGGTTAAGTCATCCTGATATTAATTTTGAAGGTAAAGTCGAAATAGGGTGGTTTACGCAAACTATTAATGAAGAGGTGGAGAAATCAAAAATTGATTTGGTTTTTATTGGAACTAAAGGGGCGACAGGTTTAGAAGAAGTATTGATTGGTAGTAATGCTTCAGATGCTGTGCGTAATGTCACAATTCCAATAATTGTTGTTCCAGAGCATACGGAGGTTAAAGCGCCAAAGCGAATATTTTTAGCCAGTGATTTTACTACTGAAAGCTATGAGAATGAAAATATAATAATTGATAAAATCAGATCCTATTTTGATGCAAAGTTAGATTTGTTACATGTTCAAATTGAAGATGATCAAACTGACGGAATAAGCTATTCTAAATTAATTGAATCAAAAACAATTGATGTTTTTGTAGAGCAATCAGAAAATATTGAAGATGCTATATTAGATTTTGCTCATGTTAATGAGTATGACATGATAATTATTGTTCCTAAAGATAGAGGGTTCATCATGAATTTATTTCATAGATCCATTACAAAAAAAATGAGCATGCATTCTGATTTACCCTTGTTTATTTGGAAATAGGATTCAGAGTATTATTTTACTTTTCTAATGCTTCTTCCACTTGTAGGTTGTCAATAATAAATTCTTGTCTTGTAGGAGTGTTTTTACCCATGTAGAAACCAAGAACATCTTCAATGTTAGTATTCTTACCAATGTATACAGGATCAAGGCGCATGTCGTCTCCAATAAAATGTTTAAACTCATCAGGAGAGATTTCACCTAAACCTTTAAATCGAGTAATTTCCGCTTGTTTACCACAAGTTGCCATAGCATTTGCTTTTTCTTCATCAGAATAGCAGTAAAAGGTTTGTTTTTTGTTTCTAACTCTAAATAAAGGTGTTTGTAAAATGTAAACGTGTCCTTTTCTAATTAAATCTGGAAAAAATTGTAAAAAGAAGGTTAATAAAAGTAATCTAATGTGCATACCATCAACATCAGCATCAGTTGCAATGATTACTTTATTATATCTTAATCCTTCAATACCATCTTCTAAATTTAGAGCCGCTTGTGCTAAGTTAAACTCCTCATTTTCATAAACAACCTTTTTTGTTAAGCCATAGCAATTTAAAGGTTTTCCTTTTAATGAGAATACAGCTTGTGTGTTTACATCTCTTGATTTTGTAATTGATCCAGATGCTGAATCTCCCTCCGTAATAAAGATAGAAGATTCTTCACGTCTTGCATTTTTCAAATCATTAAAATGAACACGACAATCTCTCAATTTTTTATTGTGAAGATTAGCCTTTTTAGCGCGGTCTCTTGCTAACTTTCTAATTCCAGTTAATTCTTTTCTTTCTTTTTCGGCTTGTTTAATTTTACGTTCTAAAACTTCAGCAACATCTGGGTTTTTGTGTAAATAATTATCTAATCTTTCTTTTAAGAAATCATTAATGAACGCTCGCATTGATTTCCCTCCTGGTTCAATCTCAAGTGATCCTAATTTAGTTTTAGTTTGTGATTCAAATACAGGCTCCATTACTTTTACTGCTACTGCAGCAACTATAGACTGACGTATATCAACCGCTTCATACTTTTTACCATAAAACTCACGAATTACTTTTGCAATCGCTTCTCTAAATGCAGATTGATGTGTTCCACCCTGTGTAGTATGTTGGCCATTAACAAATGAAGAATAATCTTCACCATACGTTCTAACATGGGTAAATGCTACTTCAATGTCTTCGCCTTCTAAATGTACAATAGGGTATAATGGTTCCCCATCCATATTGTCTTCTAGTAAATCTTTTAATCCATTTTTTGAATGGTAGCGTTCGCTGTTAAAGCTAATAGTTAGTCCACGATTCAAATAACAGTAGTTCCAAAATAATTTTTCTAGATAAGGTTTACGATAATTAAACTTTTTAAACACAGTTTCATCTGCAATAAATTCTGCATATGTACCATTCTTTTCGGTTGTCGTTTCAATACTTGAATCTTCAACTAATTCACCTCTAACAAAGGATGCTTTTTTTGATTTCCCCTCACGGTAAGCTTCTACCATAAAATGACTTGACAATGCATTTACTGCTTTAGTACCCACACCATTTAAACCAACTGATTTTTTAAATGCTTTACTATCGTATTTACCACCAGTATTCATTTTTGACACCACGTCAACCACTTTTCCTAAAGGAATACCACGACCAAAATCACGAACAGATACTTTGTTGTCTTTCAGTTTTATTACAATCTGACGACCATTACCCATTACAAATTCATCAATAGAATTATCCATGACTTCCTTTACTAAAACGTAAATCCCATCATCAGGGGCAGAACCATCACCTAATTTACCAATATACATTCCTGGACGCAAACGAATATGCTCTTTCCAGTCTAAGGATCTAATGTTATCTTCCGTATATTCTGATTCTCTTTCTGCCATAATCTGTGGTTGGTTGGTTGTAATTAACAAATATAAACCATAAATAGGACGGTTTTACACGGTAATCAATCAGAATATTAACAATTACGAGTTAATTGTGTATTAAATTGGTGTGGATAAGAACGGTTTTAAGGTTAGTTATGCGAAGGATAATTACATATCTAAGTTTCAATTGTTGATAACCTTTTAGGCTATTATTTAATTTTTCCGTAGAAATTATGGATATTTGGACAAAGCTTTAGTAAATGAAAATATATCCTATAGAAACAGGTAATTTTAAATTAGATGGTGGTGCTATGTTTGGCGTTGTGCCTAAATCTTTATGGTCAAGAACTAACCCAGCGGACGCAAATAATATGTGTGACTGGAGTATGCGTTGTATGCTGATTGAAGATGGTAACCGATTAATGTTAATTGATACAGGGATTGGAGATAAGCAAACTGAAAAGTTTTTTAGCTACTATTATATGTTTGGTAATGCGAGTTTAAAATCAAGTATTGAGGCCTTAGGGTTTGGTTTGGATCAAATTACAGATGTCTTTTTAACGCATTTACACTTTGATCATTGTGGTGGTGGAATTGTAAGACAAGGCGAAAATGGGTTTAGACCATTTTTTAAAAACGCTACGTATTGGAGTAATGAAAAGCATTGGAAATGGGCGACTGAACCTAATGCTAGAGAAAAAGCATCTTTCTTAAGTGAAAATATTTTACCAATTCAAGAAAGTGGACAGTTGAAATTTATTGATAGAATAGGGGATTATACACCTAATGTATTTAATAGTGTAGATGTGTTATTTGTGGATGGTCATACCGAAAGTCAAATGATTCCTCATATTAAATACAAAGGAAAAACGTTAGTCTTTATGGCTGATTTATTACCTAGTGTAGGTCATATTCCTTTGCCTTATGTTATGGGGTATGATACTAGACCATTAATTACATTAGATGAAAAAGCTAAGTTTTTAACGAAAGCGGCTAATGAAGAATTTATATTATTTTTGGAGCACGATTACCATAATGAGTGTTGTACATTAAAAATGACAGATAGAGGCGTTAAATTAGATGAAACCTTTTCATTTAATTCAATTATATAACAAACTAAGATTTAAAATATGAATAAGTATTTAATTGAAATTTTAAAATTAAGAACATCAGTAACTTTACCAGGTTTTGGTGCATTAATGATTGCAAATTCTAGAACTGGTAAAATTGTTTTAAATCAATTGTTAAAATATGATGATAAAGTTTTAGCCAAATTTATTGCCGAAAAAGAAAATATTGATTTGCAAGAGGCGCAGAATAGAGTGTCTCAGTTTGTTAAAGAAATTGATTTAGATTTGTCGAAAGGTGAAACGTATGATATTTTTCAATTTGGTAAATTATCAAAAACTGAAAACGGATCGATTGTTTTTGAAATGGATGAGGCAATGAAAACCGAGCAAGTTTCACCTATTGTTTCTACTTCAAAGCCAGAGTCTAAAGTTGAAAAACCGATAGTTTCAACTTCAAAACCTGAAGTGAAACCAGTAGTTGAAGAGAAAGAAGTTACTCCTAAAGTTGAGAAGAAATCAACTGAAAAGCCTAAAGCTATTACGCCAAAGGAGGAAAAGAAAGTTGAAAAGAAAAAGGAAATTGTTAAACCAGAAGTGAAAGAAGCGCCTAAAAATGTATATACACCTCCTGTAACGCTTGAGGCAGAGAACGTAGAGAAACCTGCTGAAAAAGTTGTAGTTAAAGAAACAAAAGTAACCCCTTCAGTTGACAAAAAAGTGGAAAGTAAAGTAGTTGTTAAAACAGAACCAAAAGTAAAACCATTGTCAGCTAAGGAAAAAGCAAAGCAAGAGAAGGAAGCGAATAAAAAATGGCAAAAGACACAATTAGGGGATGAAGAAGAAACTAAAAAACGTAAAGTTTGGCCTTTGATTTTATTACTTTTACTTATCGGTTTAGCTGTTGGCGCATTTATGTTTCAAGATAAATTAAAAGACATGTTAGGTATGTCAGCTGATGTTGAACATGTAGAAGATGTTAAAGTAGAAGAGGTAATACCAGAAATTGTAATTGACACAGTGGATGTAGATACTTCATTTATTGAACCAGTTGAGATAGAAGAAGAAATTGTTCAAGAAGAGGTGATTGAGGAAGAAGTTATAGAGCCTATAATTAATGTGCAAAGATCAACATCTGGAAGCTATCATATTATTGGTGGTGCATTTGGAGAAGAAGCTAATGCTAACGCATTTGCTGCTAAATCTGGTGGTACTGTGCTGGGAAGATTTAATGGTATGTATCAAGTGGCTGTAAAATCTTATGATACAAGAGCTGAAGTAAATTCTGCTTTTGGTAGTGTGAGTTCAGAGTATACTGGTGCTTGGGTTTTTAAATACCCAAAGTAGTTATAAATTGTCTAGTCCTATAATAACCGATACAGATTATTATAGGATTAAATTAATTAAAGCTGAACAATGAGGTCATTGTTCAGCTTTTTTATTTTGTATTCTCTTAAGTTTATTTTGTTGGTGCATTTGTATCGACATATGGTTAGATAAATGCGGTCTTTTAGTATTATAGATATTGATTGCATTTTTGATTAGTTTCTTTTTTATTTTAAAGTCATTAATCTTTTTTGCCATACCAAATTCTTGTTTTAAAATTCCATTTATTCTTTCTGCTATTGCATTCTCGTATAGGGCATATTTCTCGGTCATAACTAGCACTAATTTTATTTTGTTTTAATAATTTTTGATAATCATTTGAACAGTATTGTAGACCTCTATCTGAGTGATGTATTAAAGCTTGTCCTTTGTGTTTTCTATTAACTACAGCCAACTCAAATGCGCTCAAAGAACCGTTTGTAGATAAGGATTTTGACAAATCTTACCAACAACTCTTTTTAGAGTATGCGTCAGTAATTAAAGCCAAGTATGAAGGGTTTTCTCTAGTTCCAACATAAGTAATATCACTAATCCACACTGAATCAGGTTTATTTATCTCAATTGTACTAATTAAGTTTTTACGTTTTCTGAACCTATGATGAGAATCTGTAGTTATATGATAACTCCTCTTAGGTACTATTAACATACGATTAGCTCTTAATATTCTAAATAACTTATCGCGCTCTACTTTTAAGAGTAAGAACTCTTTTCTAAGCATATAGTATAATTTCCTTCCACCTAATCTAGGCATTACCATACGGATATCTCTTACTAAAACAATGACCTTTTGTGCGACAGTTTGTTTGTTTGTTTGTTTGTTTGTTTGTTTGTTTGTTTGTGCTGGATTGATTTTATTGATCTATAGTAAACCTGTCTATTTACCCCGAGCAAATCACAGGTAGAAACTATTGTTTCTTTGTGTTCTTCTTTGAAGATGGCGATAAGTCGGGTTTGTGATTTTTTCTTATTTGAATATCATATTCTTTTTCTGCCATATCTACTAGCATATCAAAAATAAGAACCTTTTTATCAGCGTGTTCAGAAAGGTACTCAGCTCTAGTTATTTGTTTTTCAAGAAGCTTTACTTTTGCTTCAAGTTCAAGTATCTTTTGTTCTTGCGTTTTTGGCATAGTTTGATGTGATTGGTTCTCCCAATCAAAGTTACCATATTTTCTTAACATTCTCGAATAGTTGATTTTGCCTGTATACCATATTTGTGACATGCTTCTGTTCGTCCTAATATGCCAGATTCAATTTCTTGGACAACTTACAGTTTAAAAGAAATTGAGTAATCTTTTTGGGTACGCTTTACATACCCCTTGTTTTCTGATGTTTTCATTACACTTGTATTTTAGTGTATCGCTATTTCAGGACGGGACAATAGTATGACTAAAAAGGACCTAAAACATTATGGTTTAGGTCTTTTTTAGTCAATACTATTTTAGTGTTAAAGCTTAGCTTGAACTCTTTTACTAACGTCCTTGATTTGGATGTTTAATTTTTTAACTAACTGTTGATTAGAATAAGAAAGTTTAATAGCTTTTAAAGTTTTCATATGAGCTTTTGCATCAGTTGGGTTTTGAAGTATTAGTGACGCCTCAATGATATTTAAAAGTAAAATAGTAGTTACTTTTTTATTAACTCTTGATTTTTTATCTTCTATGTTAGATTCTTTTAAAGCTTTTTTCCAAGTATTAATAGCTTCCTTTAATTCAGTTGCATTCTTTCCACCATTAAAATCTTCATAAGACGTTAAAGCATTATCTTTAGCAGCTTCTAAATCATCATATTCACCTTTTTTGTTTTTTATCCATCTAACTGATAATGCTCTTGAAACTTGAGAATAACCGTAGTTTGAATTAATGTATTCATTAGCTAACGTCATTGATTCTTTAACTGAACGCTTCTCTAAAGTTTTCATGTTTGGACTTTTATCTGTTTTTAAACTTTTTGGAACAGTTGACGATTCTAAAGTTCCTTCAAATAAGACTTCATTACCGTGTTGTATTTTCATGTAAACAGGTCTATTGTAAGATGTAGTGTAATAGTATACTTTTTGTTTTACAGTTTTCTTTGTGGTCTTATTATAAACGTTTTTTTCAGTAAATTTTCTTTCTGGCGCTTCAAATTCAAAATCATTTAAAACAACATGTGCAACTAAAATGTTTCCGTTGTCAGCTTTTTTATAACCAGCTAATTTTAAGTAAGAACCAGCTAAAACGCTTGGGTCAAATGTTATTGCTGTTGTTGAAGGTTCTGAATAAACAGGTACTCTGGGTTTACGGTAAATTGGCTTTCTAGGAAGTTTAATGACAGGCTTTTTTTCTTGAAGTGCAATTTTTTCAACAGCAGACATTTTATCGTATGCATCAGATTCTAATTTGAAGTTTTCTTGAGCTACAATAACATCATTGTCATATTGAGCTAAAGCTTCTTGATGTTTTTCTTCAGCATCAAGTACCGTATTTGGGTAATTTGCTAAATCTTCTTCATATTTAAACTTGGCTCTATCTATTATAGCGTTATTGTTTGCAGGGTAGGGTGTTTCAGCTGTAAACATGTAACCATCTAGGTTTGCTATTGGGTTTAGCGGCAATCTTTCTGATTTAAAAGATACTTTTTTGTCATCAAGCCTTTGTGAATTTGCAGTAATAACTGTAAGGAATGTTAATGCTAATAGTAACGTTTTCTTCATTGTTTTTTCATTTAATTTTAACGCAAGTTACTAAAAATATTGTTATTCATTTGATATTAAGTACAATTGAGTATAGACTAAATTATGAGGGAGATATTATGGGACTTTAAGGGATGTGTTTGGATAATAAATAACAGAGCAAAAAAATACCCAACCTATCAAATAGGTTGGGTATTTTAAAATGTTATGATTACAAAACTATTATTCAATAATTAATTTTTGTACACCAGTTCCCATACTTGATTCTATACTAATAAAGTAAATTCCAGAAGGCAGGCTTGTTAAGTCAAAAGTTGAATCATTTAATTGGTTTTGATCAGTAAAATAGTAAGTTTTTAAAGTTTGACCAGATATATCCTGAATAAATACTCTGGAAGTTCCTTTTAAATCTTTTACGTTCATAGTGAAAAATCCGTTAGATGGATTAGGGAAAACACTCATTTCATAATTCAAAGTGTTATCAATATGTTCCGTATTATTTAAAAATCCTCCATAAACTAAAGGTTGATTTGCATAGTTAATTAAATGACCGTCTACAATATAGATTGCTTTATATCCATCATTACAGTCAGGACAAGTTGTTCCTGAGTTACAATTTGGATTATTTGGGTGACAATAATCCGTGTAAGTTGGGTCAAAACGGTAGGTTAATTGTAATTCATTTGACGTAATATTTGATGTCATATCCCATTTGTTTGGATGAGCAATCGAACCAGGACACCAACCTGCTCTTGAATATTGCCATGTTCCTTGTTGGTTAGTACAGTTGTCAGGGTTAGGATTACAGTCATTCCATAAGTTTTGTGTGAATGTTGGTGTATTATCAATATCGATAAAATTAGTAGCGTTATAAAATTCAGCTGCATTTTGAGAGTTATTATTTCCCCAACCATGTCCAGTATTTGAAACAACTAATTTTGATTTTTGAATTCCAGTATTATAAGTATATTTTACGGTATCCACTGGTTGTAAATCTGTAGGGTTTCCTAAATCATATATATTGTCCCAGATTTCCTCAACACCAGTATAAGCATATTCAGGTGTTCCTTCTTGGTGGTCAAAGTCAAGTGTGATTTGCCATCCACCTGTTCCCCAAGTATCAATAAACATTCTAAATTCAAGTTCTCCCTGTAGGATTGATTCATAATCAGTTAAGTCAATTAAATGGGTACATCCAACATTATATGGTGTCATATATCTAATGATTTGAATCCAATTACCATCTGGGCCTTTCACATCAATATGTGCCCAACGGTCCCAATCATCACAATTTCCATTTGGACATTCAACAATTAAATTTGCCATGATTTCATCATAACTATTTACATGTTGAGGCATTTCATAACTACCATAAAACCATCTGCTGTTTGTTCCTCCAAATTCAATGACAACATCCTCCATTGAAGTTACAGTTTGATCTGAAATTATTGAAGTCACATTTACATTTCTAGTTATAGTGGTAGATGCTCCATTATCTGCAGTTACTTTTATGTCAATAGAATGTGCACCAAAAGTAGCTGGTTTCCATAGGTAATAATAAAAACCATTATCTTCAGTACAGGTGTAACTTGTACCGTCAATAATTACTTCTGCAGTCGTAAGAGTTAGTTGATTATCATAATCAATAGTAGCACTTAAATAGATAGGGTATGCCATTAAATAAGGCATTTGAATATCATAAGCTTCAGATAATCTTGTTGTAACTACTGGTGAAATAATTGATAAATCAATAACATTAAAGCTTTGAATAATTTCTTTAGCATAATATGTTGCATTTCCTGCTTGAAGTGCTCTTACTTCAACAATACCTGAATTACCATCCAAAGTTAATTGATTTCCAATAATAGTAGCTGGTCCAGAAATAATATCATAAGTGATAGCTAACCCTGATGTTACAGATGCATTTAATGTAATTGCAGGGTCAGTAGTATATTTTTCAGTAATAAAATCAAAGGTCATGTCTTGATTGATTTGACCAGTTGCACCACATCCAAAGTCTTGGTATATGTTTAATTCTGATACCACTGCAAAAAACTCATTAGCGGCACTTGAAGTGGCAACAAATTTGACATATTGAGCATTTATTGCTCCAAAATTAAAAGTTTGTTCATCCAAAGGATTAGTTAAATATGAGAACTCTGAGGTTACTTCAGCATTTCCCCATGTTACGTTATCAGTACTTAAATAAAATTCAAACCCAGCAATTTTCCCATTTAAATTACCTGTAGTTCTTGGTATGTATCCAAAACCATTCACAGGGTATGAAGTTCCCAAGTCAATTATAATTTCATGAGGATATGGAGGTTGGGTAGCATCCCATTCTGTGTGCCAAATTGTAGTTTGATCTCCATCAAATGCATTGTTTCCTTCTGCTCCTGGTGCATTACTATTTGTAGAAACTAGAGTGAATCCAGTCGGTGAAATTAAAGTGGTGTCACATTGAGCATAGCTCAAATTTATTACTAAATAGCTTAGTAGGGACAATAAATAATGTTTTTTCATTTTATATAGTTTTTTACAAATATAAATATTTAAATCTAAATCGATTTAGACTTGTTTAATTTTTAATGATTTTCGAATATATCGATTAATTTTCACTACTTTATTGAAATTACAGAAAAGATTTTTCCTTTAAACTATTTAAAGTAAAAAACAACTACCTTTGTTCCATGGAAATTAAACAAAACGACACAAAGAAACGAGAAGTAAAGAAACAAATGTTGCATATTAAAAACAAACATAAGGGACGTTACGATTTTGAAGTGTTAGTTAAATCTTTTCCAAAATTAAAAAAGTTTGTTAGACCCAATAAATATGGAGATGAATCAATTGAGTTTTCTAATCCTGAAGCAGTAAAGTCATTAAATTCAGCTTTATTGAAACATTTTTATGATGTAGAAAATTGGGATATTCCAGAAAATTATTTATGTCCACCAATTCCAGGTCGTGCAGATTATATTCATCACATTGCCGAATTATTAGGAAAGAAAAATGGATATAAAATTCCAATGAATTCTAAAGTGAAATGTTTAGATATTGGAACAGGAGCAAATATTATTTACCCAATTATAGGTAGAAAGGAATATGGTTGGACTTTTATTGCGACAGAAATTGATTCTATAGCATTAAAATCGGCAGATAGAATCGTTAATTCAAATTCTTATTTAAAAGAAGGAATTGAATTAAGACAACAAAGAAACGCTACATGTATTTTTAAAGGAATAATTAAATCAAAAGAACAAATTGATTTAACTATTTGTAATCCTCCATTTCATAAATCTGCTAAAGAAGCTTATGTAGGAACTTTACGAAAAATGAGAAATATAAGTAAAGACAAAGTTAAAAAAGCGAAGCCAAATTTCGGAGGTACTAATAAAGAGTTGTGGTGTGAAGGTGGTGAAAAACAATTTATTAATTCAATGATTACTGAGAGTAAAGAATTTGGTAAACAATGTTATTGGTTTTCTACACTAGTGTCTAAGAAAGAAAATTTAAAAGGTATTTATTCGGCTTTAAAATCAGCAAATGTTGATACTATTAAGACTATAAATATGGGGCAAGGTAACAAAATGAGTAGAATTGTAGCTTGGACATTTTTAAATAAAGAAGAACAAGAAGATTGGATGCATAATAAATGGCGTCAATGGACTACGGAAGAGAATTAAAGGAAAGGAATTCAAAAACACTTTGGATTGAGATTTTTAATGATATCGGTTGTGATAAAAATAAGTTTTCAAAGCTAATGGATTTGTTTTTAGGAGAGGATAGAAGGTTAGCTTTGTCATCAAGTCAAACGGTTGGTATGATTGGTGAAAAAAAACCGATTTTAATTCAGTCCTATTTAGTAAGAATGGTGAAACATTTGCATACTAATCCAATTGATGGAGTGAAGCGTAATACATTAAGAACATTTCAGTTTAATACTATTCCAAGTGAAGTTGAGGGAGAGTTTTTTGACCTAGCTTTAAGTTATTTAATATCGATATCTGAACCAGTTGCTATTAAAGCTTTTTCAATGACTGTTGTAAGAAAAATTTGCCAGAAATATCCAGAATTAACTCAAGAAGTTATTCCTATATTTGAAAGACTTATTGAAGAGACTGATTCAATTGGTTTGCAGAATAGGGGAGGAAAAGAGTTAACGAAACTTAGAGTCATTAATGGATTAATCTCATGACATAAATATGACAAAAGCGTGATGTAAGTCACTTTTTCTATTTACATTTACCGCGGTAATTAATTTTAAATGAAAAAGACAATTATATCCTTTGTATTATTGCTGACACTAATTGTCACATTATTATCTACAGATAATATGACAAAAAATCGATTTTCACTATTACAAAAAACCAATGATTTAAAAGAATTATCAGTGTTAGATGTATTATTGGAGTTAGGAGAGAAGAAGCCGAATCATTATTTAATGAAGGCTAATCAAGATTCTGTTAGAATGGGTTCTGAAATGGTTTATTTTGGACAATTAAAAGATAAATCAAATTCAAGAATTTCTAAATTCTTTGTCTGTACAGATTGTCATAACCAAGTTATTGAAGTCTCAGATTTATCAAATGAAACGGCTAATGAACGTCTAATATACGGTACGAAAAATGACTTACCATTTTTACCAGCTTCTACATTTTATGGGATGTATAATAAAAGTCAGTGGTATAATGGAGATTATGCCTCAAAATATGGTGATTTAGTAAAGCCAACACGAGATACTTTAAAGAATGCAATCCAATTGTGTGCCGTGGAGTGTTCACAAGGCAGAGTTTTAAAAGATTGGGAGTTAAATGCTATTACTCATTATTATAAATCAATTGAATATAAGGTAAAAGATTTAAATTTAAATCAATCAGAATTAAATCAATTACGAACTGATGTAGCTAGCCATAATACAAGAAGTGTTACTTTATTAAGAAGTAAATTTAATGCTATCAATGCTGCTACTTTTGGTGAATTGGATCCAATAGAACCCGTTAATTATTCAGCAGATATAAAAGTTGGAGAGTATATTTTTGAAAATGGCTGTTTACACTGTCATGGAATGGGGAAAGATATTACAAACTTTGAATTTGATAATGATAAACTAACGCTGTCTTTTTTAAAAGCAAAGTTAAAAAAGCACAGTTCTTATTCAGTTCCTTATATAGTGAGGAAAGGGACGTATGCTATGAGTGGAAGAAGACAGTATATGCCACAGTATCCTTTAGAAAAAATGAGTAATACTCAATTGTTCGATTTGATAAATTATATTAAATCAAAATCTAAATAATTCAAAAAGAAATGTTTAAAAAAAGTATAGTATTGGTAAGTGTTCTGGTAACAGGATTTTCATTTTCTCAAGATAAAATTTGGGATACTTTTGATGGTACAAGAGCATTGAGTAATCATTCAACCGAAATGTTGTTTAAAAAGAGCTTGGAATTCAGAGTGTCACATAAATTTGGTGATATTACTGGTGATAATGGTGGGTTACAAAATTTTTATGGTTTTGATAATTTAGCAGATGTACGTATTGCATTTGAATATGGAATTACTGATAATATAAACATTGGACTCGGTAGAAGTAAAGGTGTTAATGAAAGAACTGGTGTAGTTGACATGTTTGGTAAAATTAGGTTGATGCAACAAGAAGAAAAAGGAAAGCCACTTAATATAACTTATGTTTCGTCTTTAGCTTTTTCATATAAAAAAGCATCTAAAGATTCAACATCTTCAAACTATTATCAAACAGCGACTGAAAGATTAATCTTTACCAACCAATTAATCGTATCTAGAAAATTTACAGATAGACTTTCTTTACAATTGAATGCCGGATATCATCATAGAAATCTAGTCACGTTTAATGATGTGAATGGTTTGGTTTTTACCGGAGGAGTAATAAGGTATCGATTTACCAAAACATTAGGTCTTATTACAGAATATAATCATGTGTGGAATCGATCTAAAGATACAAAACAAAAAAATCCACTTGCATTTGGATTTGAATTATTAACTGGTGGACACAATTTTACTATAGTCGTTTCAAATCATCAAGGAGTAAACGAAAATGTGTTTTTATCTAATACTACTTCTGATTGGTTAAAAGGTCAATGGAGAATTGGGTTTACTATTAACAGGAGGTTTAAACTTTAACACAATAAAATGAAAAAAATTACAATAATTACTTTAATATTTATTGGTTTAGCAAGTTGTCTTAAACACAAAGCTGAACCTATAATTAAAGATGTGCCAGTACCAGTAGGTGAAGTTGATCCAAATTGTCCAGATACAATTTTGTTTGCAACTCAAATTTTGATTGATATTTTTGAAACAAATTGTAATGGTTGTCATGTACTTGGTGGCAGTGGGGAAAGTAAGGGAGTGTTCACTAATCATGCAAATATTTCTAATGAAGCAGATAAAATATTAAAAGCATTAAAACATGAAAGTGGTGTAACAGCAATGCCATTAGGAAGCTCAAATCCTTTAAATGATAGTTTAATAAATGCGTTTGATTGTTGGATAAAACAAGGGAAATTAAACAATTAAATCACCAACCAATTAGAAAATTAACACGTTATATATAATATAAATCAAAAATCCTGAACAATCAGGTACTTTAATTATGAATAAAAAATTACTTATTTTAATTCCAATGGCAGGTCTTATTGGATTGACTTTTATGTCAAACACTAATGAAAATTTTGAGAAATACCATGTTAATGGTATAGAGGCTATTTTAAGTAACGGTAATGTTGTTACAGCAGCAACAGGTGCGCCTGGTGAAGCGACTTGTACTCAATGTCACAACGGAGATGTTTTGGCCACAAATTCGAATAATCAATTAGTAAGTACACAAACTTCTTACCAAATTGGACAAACCTATACCTTTCCTATCGGTTCTCTTACTAATACAAGTAATGGTTTTCAAATGACAGTTTTGGATAATGATGGTAATAAGGCAGGTAGTTTTGTTTCTGGAGTAGCAAACACTTCTATTCAAAATAATGGAGGTAAAGAATATATAAATCACTCTACTAAATCTCAATTTTTTCCTGTACAATGGACTGCACCAGCAGCAGATATGGGACCATTAACGATTTACTATACTATTAATGCAACAAATAATAATGGGAATACTGCGGGAGATGAAATTTTTGTTGGAACGCATTCATTAACATCTGATGTTACGAATGGCTTAACTAATCACCAAAAACAAGATGAGAAAGTTAACATGTTTTTCAATGACAACTCTAATGAGTTGAATGTAAAATACTCTTTAAAAGAAAAGTCAAATCTAATGGTTCAAGTTGTTGATTTATCTGGTAAAGTTATTGAAGAAGTACAATTAGGTCAAAAATCATTTGGCCCTCATTCTTCTAAAATTCAATTAGAAAACATTCAAAATGAAGGGATTTATATCGTTTCTTTATTTATTAATAATGGTATTTACTCAAGAAAAATTAACTTGAAATAATATTTACATTCCCATTTTAAAAGAAGCACTGTTTGGTGCTTCTTTTTTTTGTTTAATAATTTGTATATAGTATATTTGGGAAAAATAATTTCGTAAAATATAAATGGTATTTAGCAGCAGTATTTTTCTTTTGTACTTTTTACCACTTTTCTTACTGGTTTACCATTTGGTAGGGTCAAAGTTTAAGAATTATGTAATTTTAATAAGTAGTATTCTTTTTTATAGCTGGGGTGCTCCAAAGTTTCTTTTTGTAATTTTGGGCTCAACAATTATTGATTTTTATGTGGTGAAAGCACTTCATAGAAGTTCAGCTATTTCTAGACGAAAAATACTATTATCACTGTCAATTTTTATAAATTTAGGTTTATTAGTCTATTTTAAATATGCTAATTTCTTCATTGAAAACTTAAATTATTCCTTAGCTTCAATTGGGGGTAATAGTGTAGAGTGGGTGAAAGTTATTTTACCTATTGGTATTTCATTTTATACGTTTCAAACCTTGACGTATTCAATTGATGTGTACCGAAAAAAGCATGAACCATTAAATAAACTGACTGATTACTTAGTGTATATTATGTCCTTTCCTCAAATGATTGCAGGTCCAATTGTTCGTTTTAGTTCTATTGCCGATCAAATTACTGATAGAAAGGAAATTATAGATGATAAATTGATTGGCTTTTATCGGTTTTCAATCGGTTTGGCAAAAAAAGTGTTGATTGCAAATGTAATGGCTGAGCAAGCTGATTTAATTTTTGAAAGTGACTATAATAGTTTGACTGTTCAAAATGCCTGGTTGGGTATGTTGGCTTATACATTTCAAATATACTTTGATTTTTCAGGGTATTCAGATATGGCTATTGGTTTAGGAAGAATGATGGGGTTTAGATTTCCGGAAAACTTTAATTCTCCATATATATCAAAATCAATTAGTGAGTTTTGGAGAAGATGGCACATGACCTTAGGTGACTTCATGAAAGATTACTTATATATTCCATTAGGTGGAAATAGGGTGAAGTCAAAATATAGGTTGTATTTTAATTTATGGATAGTATTTATATTATCTGGATTATGGCATGGTGCTTCATGGAACTATGTAATATGGGGAGCATACCATGGTATATTCTTAATTTTAGATCGATTGTTTTTACAGAATTTTTTGAATAAAATAGGAAAGCTTCCGGCTATCCTTTTAACATTTGTTTTCGTAATGTTTGGTTGGGTTATTTTTAAAATTGAAGAATGGTCAAAGCTTAAAATTTATTTAGTTAAACTTGTACAGCCATTTGAAAATAGTGAGTTTAATACCATACCGGCATTCAATTTAGTTGTTTGTTTCGCTATCTTATTTGCATTTATAACTAGCCTTAAGTTGGGGGAAAGGCTTGGAGAGTTTATGTTTGAAAGTGATAATTATAAATTTAAAAATCACATAGTACTGTCTATTATGAGTATAGTACTGTTTATTGTTTCATTGAGTTCTATTACATCATCAGGTTTTAACCCATTTATTTACTTTAGATTTTAATGGGAGATACTAGAAAATATACAAATAGAAAACGAGTACTATTTATTTTTATAGTTCTAATTTTATTTATTCCTTCGATCCAACAACAGTTTAATATTTTCCCAAAGAATAATTTAAAGGGGGCATTTGAATTAAAAGAAAAGTCGGAACTATCGGTTGAAAATTGGTTTGAAGGTAATTTCCAAACTAAATATCAAATGCACCTAAATGATCATTTAGGGTTTCGATCATTTTTTGTAAGAATATATAATCAAATGCATTATAGTTTTTATAATGTGGCGAAAGCGAATGGTGTGATAGTAGGGAAAGAAAATTATTTATTTGAAGAAAATTATATCAAAGCTCACTTAGGTATCGATTTTATTGGAGAGAAAGTCATTAATGAAAAAGTTTTTAAGCTTAAAAAAATAAAAGACACATTAGCTACAAAAGGAATTGATTTAGTGGTGATGCTTGCACCTGGTAAAGCAAGTTTTTATCCAGAATACATTCCTGATACTTATTTTATAAATAGAAATGATTCAACAAATTACAACTATTATAAAACTAAAATAAAATCTAATAATATTAACTTATTAGATTTTAATAAATGGTTTATTGAGTTAAAAGATACAATTGAGTATAAACTCTTTCCCAAAAATGGAATACATTGGAGTGTATATGCACAGACAATTGTGACAGATAGCTTATTTAGTTATTTAAATACAATGACAAAACCACTCTGTTTTCAAAATTTAAAATTTACTGATATTTCAAAAAGTTTTGAAATGAGGGGGCAAGATCAAGATATTGAAGATGGAATGAATTTAATGTTCGATATTTCAGATAATGAAATGGCATATCCTGAAATTAGTGTTTTAAAATTGAAAAATAACAATGAACCAAAATTATTAACCATTGGAGATAGTTATTATTGGGGAATACTAAAATTAGCTAATTCAAAGGGGGGATTAAATAAATCATCATTTTGGTTTTATAATAAGCAAGTGTTTCCTCATCCTGATTCAATAGATTTGAGAGTTGAGGATATTAACATTCAATCGGAAATAGAAAGAAATGACGTCATTCTATTGCTAGCTACAGATGCTAATCTGTATAAATTTGCATTTGGGTTTATAGATAATGCTTATGATATTTATTATACAAAATTAGAAGATCGAAAAAGTTATAAAAGAGAACAAAGAATACTGGATTATGTAAAGGAGATTAGAGGTAATCCTATTGAAGTAGAGAAGGTTAAAGAGAAGTCTATTAAGAAAGGAGTTTCATTTGAAGAAGAATTAAGAAATAATGCAAAGTATAGGATTTGGATTGAAGATGGTAAACCATAATTACTATTTAAAACATTAGATAAATTATTAAAGAATAAATCTCAAAATTCTTATCTTTGCAGTCCAATAAATTAAATGATGGCAAAAATTGATAATTACGATTTTAAAGGAAAAAAAGCATTAATTAGAGTAGACTTTAATGTTCCTTTAGATAGAGATACAAAAACAGTTACAGATAATACAAGAATAAAAGCAGCAATTCCTACTATTAAGAAGGTGTTAACTGAAGGTGGATCTGTTGTATTAATGTCTCATATGGGACGTCCAAAAAACATTCCTGAAAACAAGTATTCTTTAAATAATATAGTATCCGAAATTGAAAAACTGTTAGGACAATCGATTCAATTTGCATCTGATTGTATTGGGAGTAGAGCGTTTGAAAAGTCTGCAGAATTAAAAGCAGGTGAAGTGCTTTTATTAGAGAACTTAAGGTTTCACGGACGTGAGAAAAAAGGTGATGAAGACTTTGCTAAATTATTAGCTAAACATGGAGATGTATATATTAATGATGCATTTGGTACTGCTCATAGAGCGCACGCATCTACAACGACAATAGCACAATTTTTCCCAAATGACAAAATGTTTGGTTATTTAGTAGAGAATGAAATTATTAGTGTAGATAAAGTTTTAAACTCAATAGAAAAGCCATTAACAGCTATCGTAGGAGGAGCGAAAGTATCTTCAAAAATTACAATAATTACAAAACTTTTAGATAAGGTAGATAATTTAATTATTGGTGGTGGAATGGCTTATACGTTTGTTAAAGCACAAGGTGGAAAAGTTGGGAATTCCTTAGTGGAAGATGATTTTTTAGAAACTGCTACTCAAATTATAAATGACGCTAAGGAAAAAGGTGTTAATTTATTAATACCTACAGATACGGTTGTAGCTGATGAATTTTCAAATGATGCAACTGTAGAAACATGTTCAACTTCTGAAATTAATGACGGATGGATGGGATTAGATATTGCTGATAATTCGATTATTGAATTTAAAGAAGTAATAGCAAATTCAAAGTTAATTTTGTGGAATGGACCAATGGGGGTGTTTGAAATGAGTAAATTTCAAAACGGAACAAAACAGATTGCATTAGCTGTCGCTGAAGCAACCGAAAATGGTGCGTTTTCATTAGTTGGTGGTGGTGATAGTGTAGCTGCAGTAAATAAATTTGATTTATCAAAAAGGGTAAGTCATGTTTCTACTGGTGGTGGTGCAATGCTTGAATATTTAGAAGGAAAATTATTACCAGGAATTGAAGCTATTTTAAAATAAAAATAAAGGGAATAAAAAATAAAATTATGAGTGAATATAAACAAGACGCAAGTTACAGTGTAGGAATGAGCATTGGACAAAGTTTACAGCAACAAAATTTAGATGAGTTAGATTTAGATACGTTTGTAAATGGAA
>Ga0209291_1001580_pt1 | contig 20020 bp, 13 predicted proteins | sample GOMGulsemesocosm_FD_184633 | JGI IMG/M metagenome (GOLD analysis project Ga0209291, IMG submission 184633) | Methane-oxidizing microbial communities from mesocosms in the Gulf of Mexico - GOM9B Gulf of Mexico (SPAdes) (version 2) | ecosystem: Environmental > Aquatic > Marine > Cold seeps...
TCAAATATGAAATGATTATTGGAGATAATGGTGTGGGATTAAAAGATGAAAAGAAATCTACAGGAATAGGAACGAAATTAATTCAAATATTTACCAAACAATTAAACGGCGAACTAGAACATCTAGAACAGCCAGGAACACTTTACAAACTCATTTTTGAGAAAATAGATTGAAGGAGATGAAATGTCTAAAAACTATATATGGGTTTTTGGTTTTGACCCTAATGATGATAGGTGTTCAGCAGCAAATATCAGCACAACGCATTAATAGGGATAGCTTGTGGTCAGTTTGGATTGATAGTACGCAAAAAGATAGTCTCCGTCTAGAGGCCTTACATACTATTGCTGGTTATGGTTATTTATTTACAAAGCCTGATAGCGCCTATTATTATGCTCAAATTGAGTATGATTATGCAAAAAGTAAGGGGCTGAAATATCATATGGGGAACGCTCTTCATACTCAAGGGATGTCATTCATGTACAGTGGAGCTTTTGATAGTGCAATTACCTACTATAATAGAAGTATAAATCTAAGAAAAGAAATTAATGATAAGCAAGGAATTGCAGGATCATTGAACAATATAGGTAATATATATCATGAGCAAGATGATTATGAAAATGCATTAGGTTATTATAAGCGAAGTTTGAAAATTAAGAAAGAATTGGGTGATAAAAAAGGGATGTCTAAATCCATAAATAATATTGGGATCATTTATGAAAATAGGGGGGATTATGCCAAAGCAATCGAATATTTCATGAAAAGTTTGGCCTTGAAAGAGGCTATAGGAGATAAAAAAGGAATTGCTGGATCTTTAAATAATATAGGAATTCTTTATAGCAATCAAGAAGAATATGAGAAATCTTTCGAATTCCATAAACGAAGTTTGTTAATTAAAGAAGAAATAGATGATCAAGAAGGGGTGGCTGCATCTTTGAATAGTATCGCTTTGTACTATAAGAGAATAGGTAATTACGAGAAGGCAATGGATTATCAAAAAAGAAGCTTGCAGATTTTTAAAAGACTAAGATATAAAAGAGGAATTGGAGTGACTTTAAATAACATGGGGTTGATTCATATGGAATCCGGAGAATTAGCAGTGGCTTTAGAATATTTCTTTAAAAGTTTAACAGTTAGGGAAGAACTAAATGATAATAAGGGACTAGCAGGTTCACTTATCAATATTGGTGGTATTTATTTGCTGCAGAACGAATTTAATCGCGCCATCTATTACAATAAAAAAGCACTCAATAAAGCACAAGAAATAGGATCTGTTAAACAATCAAGAGATGCAGCTCAAAAATTATATAAGGCCTATAAATCCATTGGAAATAAGAGTAAAGCACTAGAGGCACATGAGTTATTTATGCAAGCTAAAGATAGTATTAATAGTGAGGGAAATCGAAAGGGAATTATCCGTCAGGAGTATAAATATGAATATGATAAACAAAAGTTAGCTGATAGTCTAACCTTTGTTAAGCAAAAAGAAATCGATGAACTTGCCCATCTGTCAGTTTTGGACAAGGAAGCTAATATACGTTATGGTTTATATCTTGGATTAGGTTTTTTAACAGTGTTAGGAATTGTCTTATACAGAAGTTATCAGCGGAAAAAGAAAGATAATGTTTTAATCACGCAGCAGAAGAATGAGCTTTCTCGAAAAAATGAAGAGAAGACTGCTATGCTCAAGGAAATTCATCATAGAGTTAAGAATAACTTACAAGTAGTAAATAGCTTATTGAAATTACAGTCTAGAGAAGTAGAAGATAAACATATTGTATCGATGTTTAAAGAAGCACAAAATAGAGTGCTGTCAATGGCCTTATTACATGAAAAAATGTATAGGTCTGATGACCTTAAACATATAGATGTTAAGGATCATATTAACTTACTAGTAGAAGATTTAATTAAATCCTATGTGGTAGGTAAAGTTATTACTTTGAATATCAATATTGAAGCATTAGACATTGGAATAAGAACTTTGGTACCATTGGGGTTAATCATTAATGAAATGATTACTAACGCGCTGAAATACGCTTTTAAGGACAAAAATAAAGGAGAAATTATAATTCATATTAAGCCTCTTAAAAATGATTCATATGAAATGATTATTGGAGATAATGGTGTGGGGTTAAAAGAAGAAAAAGAATCTAAGGGGATAGGAACGAAACTAATTCAAATATTCACCAAACAATTAAACGGTAAACTAGAACATCTAGAACAACCAGGGACATTATACAAACTCGTTTTTGAGAAAATAGACTAAGGGAATAGATGTATATATACCTAGATATAAATTTAATTTACCAATCCATTAATCAATTTCTTTTTCACTTCATGTGTTCCATCGAAAGAGATGTATTCAATACGTTTTCCAAATAGTACATCGGAATATTCTTTTTCATTTTCTAAAACACCTGGAGTAACATACTCATCTTTATCTCCAATGATAAACTTAATAGAAGGAATGTTTTTAAAATCTTCCTTGGTGAATTCCCTGGGAATTTTTCCTGCATATAATACAAGAGTGTCACATTTAAAATTGTGTTGTGCAATCCATCGTGTAGCTACAGAAACCCCTTGGGAAAACCCTAAAATGATAATGTTGAGGTTACTGGGTATTTGTTCAGCGTTATAAACACTATCAAGATAGTTTAAAACATTAGGGATTTCTTTTTGTGTTTTCTCCTTTGTCAACCAACTAGCGCCAACATGTTTGTATTGGTTTTTTAAATAATGTTTTGATTGTGCTTGAGGCGCAATAATATAATTTTCTTCAGGGTTTAATTCATTAAAATACTGAATAAAATACCTACTTAAAAATCCTAATCCATGACAAACAAACCAGACATTTTTTGTTTTTGAAGTCAATTTATTTAGTGTAGAATAAGAATTGGTTATTGTGTACGAAACTTCTTTCTCTGTATTCATAATTTATACAAAATCTTTAAAATTTGATTTTTTTATTCTAGGCCATTCTTCTTTTAAAATACCATAACAACAAGTACTTCTTCTAAATCCATCACGCATTAGTGTATCCTTACGTAAAATGCCTTCTAAATTTCCTCCGATTTTCTCAACAGCTTTTCTTGAGCGAATGTTTCTTTCATCAATTCTAAACTCTACTTTCTCAAAATTAAGTGTTTCAAAGGCATATTGAAGCATTAAAAACTTTATATGCGTATTTAGTCCTGTGCCTTGAAAGGATTTTCCAATCCATGTCCAACCAATATGTATCGTTTTGTTTTTAGTATTAATAAATCCAAATCGTGTACTTCCGGCATATTGTTGGTTTATTTTATCAAAAATTATAAAAGGTAATTCACCTCCTTTTTTTCTATTGATTAATGCTTGTTTAATATAATTTTTAAGTGTACCTGTTGTGGAGATATCGGAAGGAGAATAATAAACTAAATCTTTTTCAAAAGCTATGTTTTCTAGTAAAAGAACATCACTCTCTTGTAGAGGAATTAATTTAACATTATTGTTTTCTAGAATTGATTGGCTATTACTCATTGAAATAAAAGTTGAATTAGTATTTTTACATTATAAAAATATAACAATGCAATTTGATAAAGAAGCTATTTTAGAAATTTGTAATAATTTCTCCAAAAACACCTTAATGGAAACCTTACAGATACAATATGTAGATGTTGGAGAGGATTTTCTTACGGCAAAAATGCCTGTAAATTCTAGAGTTCATCAACCTATGGGAATATTACATGGGGGCGCTTCAGTAGCACTGGCAGAAAGTGTAGGTAGTGCTGCTTCTCATATTTTTGTCGATTCTGAAAAGTTTATTGTTAAAGGCTTGGAGATTTCAGCGAATCATTTAAAAAGCAAGCAAGATGGTGAAGTTTTTGCAACAGCTAAAATAATCCATAAAGGGCGCACAACTCATTTATGGGAAATCAGGATTGTTGATGAAAATGGAGCATTAGTTTCCTTGTGTAAATTGACAAACATCGTATTAGCAAAGTAAATATTCATGGATAATTTCTTTAATACAATTACACAACAACTTTCTGACGAATTACCTTTTGTGGTATATCGAAAACCAAATGAAGTATTGGTAAAAGGAGTATTACAACAAGATGACCTACTACATGCGATATCTGATTATTCAGAAAGAGGTTTTGTTTTTGCACCATTTGATGATAAGGAACAAGCTATTTTAATTCCTTTTGAAAAATGTATTGAAACAATTTTTAATGAAGAAAAAACTGTTCGTAATCAAGCATCAAGCATTGATAATCTTGATGAGAAAATAGCTCATGTAGAGTTGGTTGAAAAAGGAATTAGTGCTATTACTAATTCGAACTTAAATAAAGTAGTGCTATCACGAGAAGAAAAACATTCTTTATCGAGCCATGACCCAATATTATTATTCAAAAATGCTTTGGCATTGTATAAAAATGCTTTTGTGTATTTATGGTACCATCCTAAAGTAGGATGTTGGTTAGGGGCAACTCCAGAAGTATTATTACAAATAAGAAATAATCAGTTTAAAACAATGGCATTGGCTGGGACACAATTGTATACAGAAAACATTATTTGGAAAGAAAAAGAACAGGAAGAGCAGCAAATAGTAGTGGATTATATTACTGAAAATTTAGCATCAAAAGAGTTTAAGTTTACAAAAGGAACTCCTTATTCAATAAAAGCTGGTGATTTAGCACATATTAGAACAGATATTACAGGCACTATAAATGTAGCTTCACAAGATACGGATTTACAGATATTAATAAATACACTTCATCCAACTCCAGCAGTTTGTGGTTATCCGAAAGAAAATGCTAAAGAATTTATTCTGAAAAATGAAGGCTATGACAGGTTATTCTATACAGGTTTTTTAGGAGAATTAAATATGGAAACTAGACGGAAAAGTAACCGACGCAACACTGAAAATCATGCGTACCGATTTACAACAAAATCGTCAAGCTTATTTGTGAATTTGCGTTGTATGCAATTAAATAAAACTTTGGCAACCATATATGTAGGAGGTGGAGTTACAGTGAGTTCTAATGCTGAAAATGAGTATGTAGAAACCTGTAACAAAACGAATACCATGAAAAAGCTAATAAATTCCTAGAATTATTTGTGTAACACTCTAAAATCGCCGTATTTTTGTAACCTACAATTTTAGAAATATATGTCAGGGACAACTTCAGAGTTAGAAGAAAGTAAAGCAGGAAAAGAACTATATAGTTATCAGAAAGGAGCAATCAACAAAATTTTTAAAAGTTTTGAAGAGTCTCCAGAAGATTACCATTTGTTATATCAACTACCAACAGGTGGAGGTAAAACTGTTATCTTCTCAGAAATTGTGCGTCAATTTTTAAAGCATCACAAGAAGAAGGTTTTGGTTATGACACATCGTATTGAATTGTGTAGACAAACTTCTAAAATGCTTAGTGGATTTGCGGTAACGAATAAAGTTATTGATAGTAAAGCAGATTTATCTGATCAAAAAGAGTATTCGTGCTTTGTTGCAATGGTGGAAACACTAAACAATAGGCTGAATGATGAAAAATTAGATATTTCAGATATCGGTTTAGTAATTATTGATGAGGCACATTACAATTCATTCACTAAATTATTTAAGTTTTTTGACAAGTCATTTATATTAGGAGTAACGGCAACACCGTTGAGTTCTAATATAAAATTACCAATGAGCGACAACTATCAAGAGTTAATTGTTGGTGAAACTATTGAATCATTAATTGAAAATGAGTTCTTATCACGTGCTGAAACATTTAGCTATAATGTTGGGTTAACCTCATTAATAGTTGGTGCAAATGGTGATTATACGGTAAAGTCTTCTGAAGACTTGTATACTAACCAAGATATGCTGAGTAAGTTGTTATATGCTTATGAAACACATTCTAAAGGAAAGAAAACCTTAATATTTAATAATGGTATTAATACATCATTGCATGTATATGATACTTTTAGAGCCGCTGGATATCCTGTAGCGCATTTAGATAATACAAATTCTAAAAAAGAACGTGCAGCCATATTAAAATGGTTTAAGGAAACACCTAATGCCATATTAACCTCAGTAAGTATTTTAACGACTGGTTTTGATGAGCCAACAGTTGATACTATTATTTTAAATAGGGCAACAAAATCGTTGACGTTATACTATCAAATGATTGGTAGAGGGTCGCGTATCATTAAAGGGAAATCAAAATTCTCTATTATTGATTTAGGAAACAACTTACATCGCTTTGGACCTTGGGGAGCGGATTTGGATTGGCAAAAAATATTCAAGTCACCTAATTTTTTCTTAGATAGTTTATTAAATGACGAAGATTTAGAAAATAATTTCAAATATGAAATGCCTGAGGATGTTCGAAAAGAATTTCCTAATTCAAAAAAGGTAGCTTTTGATGTTAAAAAAACCTATACCATTTCTGTTAAAAAAGGGGAGTCGTCTAAAGTTGTTTTAGAACGCTCTATAGAGCAACATGCAAAAATATGTATTGAAAATAGTGAAGACGTTTATGATGCACTAGCTTTAATGAAATTATTAGGAGAAGATATTGATTACAGAATTGATCGTTATACCAAATGTATTAGTAGAAGTACGTACAATTTTGTGGATTGGTTAAAAGACGATTATCGTAAGAAACTACGTGCTTTCTTAAGAGATAACTTTGACAGAATGTTTGAAGAAATTCATGGGAGACCAGCAGAGTAAAAATTAAATAAAGTCAAAAAACCTTCAAAATATAGCTTAACTATATTTTGAAGGTTTTTTTTTGAATTTCGACTATTGATAACAAATCCTTTCTTCCCAAAGAGATGAGGAGGATTATTTAATTCCTAATATTTTATTGAATTGTCTTATTTCACATTTATAAAATTTTAAAAATTTATTTTTTAAAGTTATCATCGTTAATTTTCTACTGTTTTTCATTGCTGTGAATATTTTGTGTTATAACTATTGGTGTTCAAATGACTAGAAATGTTACACAAAACTAATTTATATTACCAATTTGAATAATCAAATAATTCGCTCATCAGCTTTATAAGCTCCACGTCGGTGTAGTATCCATTGTGCCTCATCTAAAGGATTTACCCCCTTGTATTCACGTGAAACTCCTTCGTCTTTAGGGCAAGTATTATATCCGTGAAATTGTAATCGTAATCTTACTTTTCCTCTAGTAATTGAATTTAGTTTAAGACTTAAATCTAATGAAGTAGCAACGGCAATGGTCCCTTTTAAACTAAAGGTATCATTAATAAATTGTGGTGTGTCAAAAGTTGCCCTTCTTGTACTTAGTTCAGAAGCTATTTTTCCAAGTAAACCTTCGTTTGCTTTTATTTCAAAACTTAATATAGGTTCTAGTAAATGTGTTCCACCAATTTTTAGTCCTTGCATAATTCCCATAGGAGTTGCTAAGTTAAAATCTCCAGGTCTGGAATGTACATTATGGTCTTCTCCTTTTATTAAAGTGATTTTTACATCAGTAACTTCCCAACCTAAAATTCCTTGCGCTAAAGCTTTTGGAATAGTACGTTCAATTTCATTCTGATATTTAATGTGTACATCGTTTTGTGAAACAATTGAACTATAACTAACTCCAGAATTTAAAGAAGCTGGTTCAATTAAAAAAGTCATAATAGCCCAACATGGTTTAGGCATCCAATACCTTACATATCCTTCTGCTTTTGTACTGATGGTTTCTTTATATACTATTTGAGGATCTGTAAAACTTGCTTTTACTGAAAAACGTTCTTCTAAAACATGTTCTAAGACTTCAATTTGCATTTGCCCCATTAATAATAACTGTAATTCCTTTTCGGTTTTAAACCATTTGAAATTAAGAGAAGGATCTTCTCTGTCTAATTGTTGAAGCGCTTCTACTAAGGCATTGTAATCTGTATTATTATCTGGAATTACTTGAACAGTAAGTACAGGGATATGAAGCTGAGGTAATTTAGGAATACCTTCAGGATCACCTAATATATCACCAGATTTAGTTCCCAAAACACCTGTAATTACACCAATGTCTCCAGATTTTATAATAACGTTATCAATGTATTTTGTATTGGCCAGTTGCTTGGTTTGATTTATTTTAGTTTCTAATTGTTGCGTATGATTGTAAATAGTAGATTTAGAAGATAATTCTCCAGAAAAAACCTTTACATGAGTCATCGTACCAAAAACTTTATGATGTTCTAACTTAAAAACATATGCTGAGAGTTCTTTTGTAGTAGTTGTTTTAGAGATAGGGCAGTAGGCTATTATTCCATCCAAAAGCTCGGTTATTCCAATATTATTTTTTGCGATTCCGGTATAAATAGGAGTAACCTTGTTGTCAATAGTTAGTTTGCGAATACTTTTTAAATATTCATTATCAGTTATGGTTTCAGAATTTAAAAAACGTTCTAACAAATGCTCTTCACAATCTAAAATATGCTCAATTGTTTTTTCTTTAATAATAGAATCAGTTGAGGTATTAAAAATAGGTATGATTGTAGCATTTGTTAATCCGTCATTTTCCGAAGTATAAATAACAACAGGTTTTGACTTTAAATCTTGTTCTAATTGTGCTATTGTAATTTCTGTGTTAGCACCTTGACGGTCAATTTTATTGATAAAAATGATGGTTGGAATTTCTAATTCTTGTAAAGAATCCCAAATATTTAAGGTGTGAGATTGTACACCTTCAACAGCTGAAACTACTAGTATAACAGCATCAACTACACATAGTGCACGCTCAACTTCACTAGAGAAATCAACGTGGCCAGGAGTATCAATTAAATTAATTTTGGTGTTTTTCCATTCAAAAGAAGTGGTAGCTGCTTTGATAGAAATCCCACGTTCTTTTTCAAGAGCTAAACTATCTGTACTAGCAGAACCTTTATCAACACTTCCAAGAGTTCTTATGGCTCCAGAATTGTAAAGAAAATGTTCTGTTAGCGTTGTTTTACCAGCATCAACATGTGCTAAAACCCCAATATTGATAGTTTTTAAGCTCATTTTTTATTTATCAAATTTCCAAGCAATAAATCTACTTTGCTTATTTCCTTGGGTCATTGTAATGGTTTTGTGAATAGTATTTAGTTTTTTTAATTGCTTGTTAATTTTGGATAGATTATCTTTTTTAGATACTAAACATGTAAACCATGTTACTTGATTTTTGAATTCTTCACTCTGCTTTATCATTCTTTTAATAAACAAAGCTTCACCACCGTTACACCATAATTCATTGGCTTGTCCTCCAAAATTTAATTTAGAATTAGTTTCTAGCCCTAAATTTTGTAATTTTCGTTTAGTTCCTTTGTTGGCTTCTTTTTCAGATGCATGAAAAGGAGGGTTACACATACTAAACTGGTATTTTTCTCCTTTTTTAATTACTCCTTTAAATATATTGGAATTATCAGTTTGGTGTCTAACTTCAATGTGTTCTTTTAAATCAGGAGTTGCATTAATGTTTCTAGTTGCAGATGCTATGGCAACCTCATTTATATCAGTACCAACCATTTTCCAATTATAAATTCTATTTCCTAGGATAGGGTATATACAATTTGCACCAACACCAATGTCCAATCCTTTTGCTTTCGTTTTGACGCTATTATCTTTTAAAAAGTCAGCTAGATGATGTATGTAGTCAGCTCTTCCAGGAATAGGAGGGCATAAATATCCTTTTGGGATACTCCAATCAGATAATCCATATTGGTTTATTAATATGGCTCTGTTTAGTTGTAATACGGCTTCATTGTTTGCAAAATCAATTGTTATTGCTTTTTTTTGCCCTATGTTTACAAAAGGAATTAATTCAGGGTTTGAAGCTGCTAATTCTTTAAAGTCATACGGTGCGTTGTGTATGTTTTTTGGATGCATTAGAATTGTTTTATGAATTAATAAATATCCCGTTGAGAACTACTTTGTCAATATTATTTGAACCAAAAGAATACGGTAATACGTTATAAGAGTTTATCGGTTTAGTGATAATTATATTTGCTTTTTTTCCTTTAGCGATGCTTCCATGTGTATTAGAAATTCCCATGGCATAAGCGCCATTTAAAGTAGCTGCATTAATAGCCTCCTCTGGAGTCATTTTCATTTTTATACATGCAGTACTTACTACAAAATTCATATTTCCTGATGGAGTAGAACCTGGGTTGTAATCCGTAGCAAGTGCAAGTGCTAATCCATTATCGATTAATTGTCTTGCTGGAGTGTATGGTATTGATAAAAAGTATGAGCATGATGGTAATGCAACTGGCATTGTATCGGAATTCTTTAAAGCTTCTAAATCTTCATCACTAACTAATTCTAAATGATCTACGGTTAGTGCATTGTACTCAATACTTTTTTGTATCCCTCCAATAGATGTAAATTGATTTACATGGGTTTTGGGTGTTAATCCGTATTGCTTACCAGCAGCTAATATTTGTTCTGTATCATCTACAGAGAAGTATCCAGTTTCACAGAAGATGTCAATATATTCCGCTAAGTTCTCTTTTGAAATTAGGGGTAACATTTCATTAACAATCAAATCTAAATAACCTTGCTTATTTCCTTTGTATTTAGCAGGAACTGCATGTGCACCAAGGAATGTAGCTTTAATTGGGATATTATAATTTTCTTTTAATTTCTTGATGGTACGTAACATTTTTAGTTCTGCGGCAACAGTTAATCCGTACCCAGATTTAATTTCGATACCTCCAGTTCCTAATTTAATTACTTCGTCTAATCGTTCAGCTGATTGATTGTACAATTCTTCTTCAGAAATTTCTTGCAATTTTTTAGCAGAGTTTAATATACCACCGCCATTATTAGCAATTTCCTCGTAAGTAAGTCCGTTAATTCTGTCAACAAATTCTTGTTCACGATTTCCTGCATATACAATATGTGTATGACTATCATACCAAGTAGGAAGTATGATTTGTCCTGAACAATCAATAGTTTCAATATTTGATGCGCTTTGGAAATTTGACATTTCGCCAAAATCAACTATTTCATCGTTTTCAATTATAAGAAATGCGTTATTTATCAAAGGCAATCTTTTCATTTCTTCTCCAGAAACTTTTAGCTTTAATGAAGTGGTTTCTACTTGAAGTAATTGCTTGATATTGATAAATGCTTTGCGATTCATAAGAGATGTATTGAGATTAAATGAATGCAAATATCCTTAATTTTTCTAAACTATTGCGTTAAAAACTGTCTTAGAAAAATTTTATTAATTTTTGTGTTTCACCTAGAATTATTGAGTATTTAGTAATTCCAGAATGTTTGAAGATGAAATTATGATTTATTTTGTGGTTCTATTTTTTTATTACTGGTGTAGAGACTTTAGTTTTTTAACGAAATGTGGGTCAAAAATATTTAAATCAGAACTTAAAATTTTTGAGTTTTTATCCAGGACATATACTTTATTAATATTCTGAATCAATAAACTCTCTTTAGTAATTTTTGGATCAGTTAATAAATACCCATTTTTTAAGTTTAGTTTTCTTGAGTACTTTTCCCAATCTTTTTTATTGTCGTCAAGTGAAACACCTACAAAATTAAAATGTTTGTTACTAGAATATTGTATTACTCTTTTGTGAACACTTTTTATGTGCCTTGGGTTATTGCTTGACCAGAAGTATACTACAGTAGGCTTATGAATGGTCTTTTTAAATGCGAAGGTTTTATTTTCAATAGTAGTTACATTAAAATCAGGTATGTAGTTTCCTACACTAACACGTTGAATAGCATTTACAAGTTTTGTTACTTTCTCCTTATTTTCAATATTGGTATTGTGCTTATTGAAATAAGTTAATAGTTCTTTTGCTTTAGTTTTACATTTGATATTTGTTAAATAATGTAATGCTGTGTTTTTTAACAATTGATTTTTTAAAGCTTCATTTTGAACTAAGGAGTCAATAACATCTACTTTTGAATTATATGAACTTAATTGATTTTCATCAGGGTGATATTGTTTTAACTTTTGAGCACTTAAGTTATCAATAAGTGCATATAGGTATTCATAATAAGGATAAAAAGATCCTAAATTTCCGGTGTTAAAATCAATATTTTCTCTGAATTTGTAAAACTGTTCTTTGTTTATTAAATCTGCTTGTTGTCTATTGTATATTGGGTAGCGTTCTTTTAAGGCGTGAAAATGATAAACAATGTGCGCATTAGCAACTTCATTAAAACCATCAGAAAAATTATGTTTTTCTTTATACTGTTCCAATATATTTAAACGTTGTTGAAGCTCACCCGATATTAGGGTTGAAAATTTTTCAGAGGGAAGTTTATATAGCTTGAATGCATCTTTGTCATGCCTTTCATTGGCTAAGAAAGTATTTATTATAAAGTTGTTTTTATGAGCACCCTTACCAGAAAAAGTTAAGGATTCATCAAAATCAATAGTGTTTAGTCTAAAAACAATACTGTCAGTCGGTTCAATATAAACATATTGGTATTCTTTATGATTAAAGTGGTACAGTCCAGAAGTAAAATCATTGAACTTATACAAAAACCTATTTTTATCATCTAAAGCAACCGAATCAATTAACACATCATCTTTATATAATAACACAAAGTCATCCTTGGGGTTTATTATTTCCCCTCCGAAATACGTTGCATCTTCTGTTTTTATATTTTCATGACAGCTGGTAAAAGCAATCAAAAATAAAAGGTAAGATAGTGGTAAAAATTTGATCATATAGTTCGGTCAATCTTATTTATATAGACAAATTTAATTTTTATGATGATATATTGCTGTTAATGAGCTGTTAAATAATAGCTTAAGCTTAAAACATTATGAGAAATTAACATAACGCCAATAAAAACAGGTAGTTAAGGTTATTTAGAATCATTCTTTTTGAGTTAGTTTTTTGTTTTTGTTTGTATAGTTTAAATAAATACACCTGATTTATTAAAGAAAGGTATTTTATAAATGAACAATACTTAATAAAATAGGGTGGTTAAAGATTATTAGTTATTTAATTACTAGCTTGAAATAACATTTTTATTATGATTCTAAACAGCTGTTAAATACAATTGATTTTACTATTTTTGCCGAAAATTAAAATACATTACATGTTATCAGTTTCAAACTTATCTGTACAATTTGGTAAAAGAGTATTATTTGACGATGTAAATACTGCATTTACACAAGGAAATTGCTACGGAATTATTGGTGCCAATGGTGCTGGTAAATCTACGTTTTTAAAAATCCTTGCGGGAATACAAGAGCCTACATCAGGTCATGTATCTCTTGCTCCAGGAAAAAGAATGTCAGTATTATCTCAAGACCATTATGCTTATGATGAGTATACAGTTTTAGAAACAGTTTTAATGGGGAATACGGAATTGTATGCTATTAAGAAAGAATTGGATAAACTGTATGAAGATTATACAGATGAAAATGCTGATAGAATAGGAGAGTTGCAAGTTACTTTTGAAGAAATGGATGGATGGAATGCTGATGCTAACGCAGCAGCAATGTTATCTAATTTAGGTATTAAGGAAGATATGCATTTCACATCGATGTCAGATTTGGATGGTAAACAAAAGGTACGTGTTTTATTAGCTAAAGCATTATTCGGAAATCCTGATGTGTTAATTATGGATGAGCCTACCAATGATTTGGATTTCGAAACGATATCTTGGCTGGAAACTTTTTTAGCAAACTTTGAAAACACTGTAATAGTTGTATCGCATGACCGTCACTTCTTAGACTTAGTGTGCACACATATATCTGATATTGATTTTAATAAGATTACTCATTTTTCAGGAAATTATACATTCTGGTATGAGTCTAGTCAATTAGCTGCAAGACAACGCTCTCAGCAAAATAAAAAGTCAGAAGAAAAAGCAAAAGAATTACAGGATTTTATTGCTCGTTTTAGTGCAAATGCATCAAAGGCTAAGCAAACTACATCTCGTAAAAAGATGTTAGAAAAACTTAAAATTGATGATATAAAACCTTCAAGTAGACGATATCCTGCAATCATTTTTGATAGAGATAGAGAAGCTGGAGATCAAATATTAAATGTAGAAAACTTAAGTGCTTCTAATGAAGAAGGAGAGTTATTTAATAAAGTAGACTTAAACCTTAATAAAGGTGATAAAGTTGCTATTATTTCTAAAAATTCTAAAGCAACTACTGCTTTTTATCAAATTTTAACAGAAAACATTAAAGCTGATTCAGGAGAATTTAAGTGGGGAGTAACAACAACACAATCTTATTTACCTTCAGATAATTCTAAATTTTTTAAGAATGAATTAACTTTAGTTGACTGGATGCGCCAATGGGCACAAACTGAAGAAGAGAAAGAAGAAGTTAATTTACGTGGTTTCCTAGGTAAAATGATTTTTAGTGGAGAAGAAGCTTTAAAAACTTCTAAAGTGCTTTCTGGAGGTGAGAAGGTAAGATGTATGTTGAGTAGAATGATGATGACTAGAGCAAATGTATTGTTAGTTGATGAGCCAACAAATCACTTAGATTTAGAGAGTATTACTGCATTTAATAATTCATTAAAAAACTTTAAAGGAACAATAGTGTTTACAACTCATGATCATGAGTTTTGTCAAACGGTTGCAAACAGAATTATTGAAATTACACCAAAGGGAGTTATTGATAAGTACTCTACTTTTGATGAATATATGAATGATGCTAAAATTAAAGAATTACGTGATAAAATGTATGCGTAATTTTATAAAAGGCATAAAAACTAAAAAGCCACTTCTATATGAAGTGGCTTTTTAGTTTTTATGAAGCGTTCATTTCTTTAAATATTTTCCAAACTTTATATTTTAATATTGTAATTGCACATAACATTCCTGATAGCATTGCGGCAGCTACACCAACCATTGTGATATCCTGTCCTACTAGTCGTAAACCTTTAATTTTTGTTTCTGGTTTTAAAAAAGGTAACGAAAATCGTTCTGGTGTATGTGCTAAACCGTAAATTTCTCCTGACTTATAATTAGAAAAATGTTTTGTAGATAAAGGGGTAGATACTTCTGTAACAACTACATGTCCTTTTATTTGCGGAAATAATTTATATAGTTTTTCTAGCATTGCCACTTCAAAATCTTTTTTCATTTTTTGATAAGCTTCTTCGCGTTTCATCCAAGGTTGGTTTTCATATTTAGAAAACCAATTGTATTTGCCAACAGTTAACGCTTGTAATGTAGCTGTTCCAGGTTGGGAGGCTTTCCACTCAGGGTCTTTTGAGGATGGAAAAGAAATATAAGCGAATTTTTCAACGGCCTCAAGTATTGAACTTGGATTGTAATTAGAATCAAGATTGTTATTGATATAGCTCCAAATATTATGCTTCGGTAGTTTTAGTTCAACGTCAGATTTATTTAACCCAACATATAAGCACATATGGGCGCTTGATGGGGGGGTATTTTTTAGATCAACACCACATTTTAGCTTCTCATCGGTATTAAGTAAATGATTAAAGGTGTTATTAATGCCAACATTACTAATAATACTGAGGCATGAAATAAAATCATCTCCTATTTTAATACCTTTTACCTTACTGTTTTCTGTAACTATTTTAGTCACATTAGCATTCACATATAATTCACCTCCACTAGCAATTAGGGTTTCTACAGCTTTTCCACATATTTGATCAGATCCCCCTTTTGGATAATAACCACCTTCCATGAAATGATTTATTACCATTGCATGAGCTGCAAAACTACTATGTTTGGGTGATAATCCATAATTACCACATTGCCCACACAATACTGCAATTAACTCTTTATCAGTGGTAATGTTATTTAATACTTCAAAAGTAGTTTTTTGGGAGTATTTAGTAAATCGTTTTCTAAAAATCCATCCAACAGATTTACTCAAAATAGGTTCAAACGATTTTTCTAAAAAGAATGCACCCCCTCTTTTATTTATTTTGTCTACTAAACTTAGGTATGTATTTATTGCTACTGACTCCTTTGGGAAATAATGAAGTAATTGTTTTTTAAATTGTTCTGCCCCAGTTTTAAATTGATATGTTTTATCTCCAATGTGAATTTCATCATAAATATCACCAATTGGCTCCCAATCAAGTTGTTTGTTAGTTATAAGACCAAATAATTTTCTAAGGGATCCTTCTTTTCCAACATTTCCAACATAATGTACTCCAACATCCCATTGAAAACCCTTTTTCCTTTTAAAGCAATGGGTAAAACCTCCAGGAGTGTAATGACGCTCTAATACAACTACTTTTTTTCCAGATTTGGCTAACCAAATAGCTGCAGTAAGTCCTCCAATTCCTGATCCTATAATAATATGATCAATTCCAGAAAAATCTATATCAGGAGTGTATTTTGAATATTTTATTTTGCTCATTAAGGAGGAACAATATTGGTTGGGGTAAAAATATGTAAAATAAAAAAAACCGAGTGGTTAAACTCGGTTTTTTTAATGAATTCAAGTTATCATATTCAACTATTTTAAAATAATATTTTTCATTTCAATAGATCCATCATTTATTATTTTTATATGATATAATCCGCTTGATAAATTTGCTAAGTTTATTTCTGTTTTTTGAGATTTTAAATTAGATAATTCTTTAACTTTTTGTCCTAAAGAATTAAATATTTGAATCATACTATTTTCATTAATTCGTTCCAGTTCAATAATGAACTTCCCATTACTAGGATTAGGGTATATTTTAATTTCTCTAGATTCAATTACATCATTTAGTATTTTTTTCCCTTTCCTGGAAAGTAGGCTTGGACCATTATTTACAGTTATAGTCTTACATATTGTATCACTAGTGTTTAAACTCAAAGAGAAAACAGTTAGACATACTTGGTATGATCCATCTTGAGTAAATTGATGTTCAGTTATATGACCATTTATTATTGGAGTATTATCTCCAAAATTCCATGTATAAGTCTTCTCTTCTTTAGGTGGATTAATCAGGTCACCAGTAAACTGAAACTTTCTATTATTTCTTTTACCTAGTAGTTTAATATAATTAAAAACGGGTGTCATAGTATCACAGGCATTTCCTACTCCGTCATTGTCATCGTCTAATTGATTTGTGTTTGCATCATCTGGGCAATTATCACAGTCATTTTCAATTGTGTCTAGATCTAAATCAAGAATTCTAATTAAGCTGATTTCACAATTAGTAGCATTAATAACTACATCAAAATAATTTATACAGTAGACACCAGCATTTGGATAATTAGATGTGTTACTTTCTATTTTAACCTTTAAATCTGCAGTTACAATATCATTAGAAATAATATCAGAATTAGTTAGCGTTGTATACTCTTCTTCTCCTATATTAAAATTGATAACCTGATTACCATCATACCAGGTATAGGTATGTGTTGTCCAGCCCATTTCAGAATTATGTAAAAATGCGATACTATCAACTAAGTCACCAGTACAATTTAAAAATACTTGAGGTGCTCCATCTATAGTACAGGAGTCACAAGTATCACAAACATCTCCAATACCGTCATTATCAGCATCAGCTTGATTTGGATTTGGTGTGTTAACACAGTTATCACATACATCACCAATTCCATCATTATCAGCATCTGTTTGGTCTGGATTTGGTGTGTTAATACAGTTGTCAATAGTGTCATTTATACCATCATTATCTGTATCTAACATTTTTGTAGTTAGGGTTATACAGTTTGTAAAGTCAGAAGGAGCACAGTTATTCGATCTGATTTTATATGTATATTGAGTGTTTGGGGTTAAATTATTAATAGTAAATGAATTATTGTAAGTACTTCCTACTAATTGATTTGTGGTACAGTCGAATATTTCGTATAAATAATTCCCAGTACTTAGTACATATGGCCAGTTTAAACTAGCAGAAGTATCATTTGTATATGATTGGTTTTGAAATAAATAATCAGTAACGGGAAAGCTTGTACAATCAACATTATGATGATACCATTGTTGCCAATTTGAACCTGCTAAACGTTTTTCATCACCATTTGCACAGTACTTAAATGCTTCTATAACTATGGTATATGTGTTATTTGGTTCTAGTAATTCATTAGGGATCTGATATTCGGTTAATGTAGTTGTGTCAATTAAATTTCCGCTAACGTTTACATTAAGTAGATAGACTTTATAAAATTCTGCCTGATTTACTGTATTCCAGGTGTATTTAATATGTTCACCATTCTGACTATACCCACCAGGTGGGATTGTAACGTTGTAAACCGAAACACAATCATCTTGATTTGAAGTTGTAGCGCTGGCACAATTAGAAAAATTCGAGGCTCCATTATTATTAATAGCCTTAACTTTATAATCATAAGCTGTACCTGAACTTAATCCATTAACAGTATATGTGTTTGAAGAAGTAGTTGCTATTAATTGGTTGTCAGAACATTTATATACCTTATAACTCGTAGCATTAGATACATTAGTCCAGTTTAAATTTATTGAAGATTCTGAATCTGTGGATGCAGTTAAAATTGGTGCTATTGGTACAGTATTATTTTGATTTGTATCTTCATAAGCAATATGGACTTTTGCGGAGTGTATTATAACTCCTCCTAACCAAGGATGAAATGATATTGTAAATGATTCACTATTTGGATCAAAGTTAGCTAATGTGTTCCCGTTAAATCCACTAGAAGTTTCGTCGTATATTGCAATATTATATGTTGTAGCTGCTGTGTTACTAGTTCCAAATGGAACTTGAGTTAATGAATTACCATTTTGATTGCAATTAAATAGATTTTCCTCATCAATGAACCCACCCCATGGAATTGTAGAGTTGCATGAATTATTTGGAGCTTTTATATGAAATCCTGCATCTAAACTGGTGCTACCATATATTTTATTTATATTAATTTCTAATATAATGGTCTTGATTTTATCATTAGTAAAACCAGGATGCTCAAATAGGTATCTTGCATTTTTTGTTTCCGACTGCCCTCCAGTACTATCACTATATGATATTTCGTCACCGAAATTTTCAAAATAGATACATGAGCTAAGTCCACAATCTTCAAATGCACCTTGTCTGTCAGAGTAGTTTATTGTAACTGTGTTTTGTTGACTAAATGCCAAGATTGAATAAAAGAAGAAAATGTTTAAAAAGAGTAAAGATTTAATAGTGTGTTTCTTTTTCATGATTGATTATTTTTGTATTATTATTTCAATCACTAGTTCCTTCGTATAGGATATCTTACCCACATTTATTAGAAAGATTTATGGGTAAACCATTCTACTTCAATTAGAGTGGTTTAAAGGTATTTTAAAAATGAATAAAGAATAATCACAAAATTAGTTTTGTGATTATTCTTTATTGAGTAATTAATTTTATATAGAATTATAAAGAGGTTTAACTTATGCTAAACTACCTGTCATCTCAGCTGGTACAACCCATTGGTCGTATTCTTCTTCAGTAACAAAACCTAAACGAACAGCTTCATGACGAAGTGTTGTTCCGTTTTCATGAGCTGTATTTGCTATTTCTGCAGCTTTATAATATCCTATTTTAGTATTTAAAGCAGTAACAAGCATTAATGAATTGTTTAATAACTCTTCAATTCTTGTATGATTAGGCTCAATTCCTTGAGCGCAATTTACATCAAAAGAAGTACAAGCGTCACCTATCAATTGTGCTGACTGTAATAAGTTAGCAGCCATCATAGGTTTAAATACATTTAATTCGTAATGCCCTTGAGTTCCACCAATTGTTACAGCAACATCATTACCCATAACTTGTGCGCATACCATTGTAATTGCTTCTGCTTGAGTAGGGTTCACTTTTCCAGGCATGATAGAACTTCCTGGTTCATTTGCTGGTATGATAATTTCACCAATTCCAGAACGTGGTCCTGAAGCCATCATTCTAATGTCGTTCGCTATTTTATTTAAGGAAACAGCTAATAGTTTTAATGCGCCATGAGTTTCAACTATGGCGTCATGTGCAGCCAATGCTTCAAACTTATTTTCGGCAGTTATAAATGGTAATTCAGTAAATTCAGCAATATACTTTGCTACTAATACATCATATCCTTTTGGTGTATTTAATCCAGTTCCTACTGCTGTTCCTCCTAAAG
>Ga0209291_1001583_pt1 | contig 20010 bp, 15 predicted proteins | sample GOMGulsemesocosm_FD_184633 | JGI IMG/M metagenome (GOLD analysis project Ga0209291, IMG submission 184633) | Methane-oxidizing microbial communities from mesocosms in the Gulf of Mexico - GOM9B Gulf of Mexico (SPAdes) (version 2) | ecosystem: Environmental > Aquatic > Marine > Cold seeps...
TATATTTGTGTGGTATTACCGCCACCCCTCCTAACAAAGACATTCAGCGTACTGCACTTGGTGCTACTGATTCTGTTGTTTGGGAATACGCTAAAGACACAATAAGCGTTATTAAACAATTACAAGCTGAGGGTGTTTATGTAGCTAGTATTGAGCAAGCAGAAAACTCAGTATTGTTAAATGATTTTACTCCTCCTAATGACCAGAAAATAGCTGTAATTATGGGAAATGAAGTAAAAGGAGTTCAACAGGAAGTGGTTAGCGCATCTGATACTTGCATCGAAATTCCACAATTAGGAACTAAGCATTCGTTGAATATTTCGGTTACTTGTGGAGTGGTACTATGGGATTTATTGGGGAAAATAAAAAATTAGTTCCTAGTGCAATATTTGCTCTAGAATATTCAAATAATCCGCTCTATTTTTCAAAAAATCAAGTTCGGAAATATCTATCACTTTTACATTCAAACCTGGATGAGATTTGATAAACTCATCATAACTTTTATTAATTTTCTCTAAATATCCTGTTTGAATATTCTGCTCGTATTCTCTACCGCGTTTTTCAATATTTTGCAATAATCGTTCTGTATTTTGATATAAATACACATACACATCTGGCTGTTGCATGTCTTTATATATCACATTAAAGAACTTTCTATACAACGAAAATTCATCTTCTTGTAAAGTAACTTTGGCAAAGGTTAATGATTTTGAAATATGATAATCGGACACTACAAACTCATTAAACAAATCATACTGAGCAATATCTTCTGATAATTGTTTGTACCTGTCCGCCAAGAAACTCATTTCCAACGGAAAGGCAAATCGCGTTTGATCTTCATAAAATTTGGGTAGAAACGTATTGTCAGCAAAACGCTCTAAAATAGATTTTGCATTAAAATCTTGAGCTATCATACTAGCTAAAGTAGTTTTTCCAATCCCAATATTACCTTCAATAGCTATAAACTTGAATTTTGAAAATCGATGAATATCAAATGGATTCTTAAGTTTTTCAGCAATCCTAGTTACTTTACAATCATCATTACACAAGGCTAATAATTCTTTTAGCGTTTTATGTAATTTTGGATGACTATAATTAGGGGCTATGTCCACTAAAGGTTGTAATACAAAGTTTCTATCAGCAATAGCAATATGTGGTATTGTTAAATCAGCTGTATCTAGAACTTCATTTTCATAAAAAAGAATATCTATATCCAACACTCTAGCCTGATATGTTTTCCCTACTTTTTCCTTTCTACCAAAGGATTGTTCTATCTTTTTAAATTCTTGTAGTAATTTTTCAGGAGATAAACTAGTCGTTAGCTCCACACAACAATTTAAAAAATCATCGGATTCAAACCCCCATGAACTTGTTTCATATACTGAAGAAATAGCCTCTATGTTCCCTATCGTTTTATACAACACACCAATAGCATCTTGTAGGTTTTGCAACCTATCCCCTTCATTGGTTCCTAAAGATATATATATATTATGTAACAATTTCAATAAACTATAGACTTACTATTTAACAAACATTATCGTAGTTTACAAAGCTACAGAAATTTTAATCTTAAATAAATATAAATGAATTTTTTAAAAAGAGTTTTATCTACAGTAGTTGGAATGGGAGTATTCATTGGACTATGCTTTTTTATACTTGTATTGATCGGAGCCGCTTTTGGAGGAGGTAATGATGATAAAGTAACCATTGAGGACAACTCTGTACTAGCCTTGAACTTAAATGAAGAAATGCCTGATTATACTGGGAAATTTGATTACGGCGAGTTGAATGAATTATTTAAAGGTAATAAAAAATACAATGGTCTATTTAATGTCATTGATGCTATTAAGCATGCAGCAACTGACGATAAAATAAAAGGAATCAGTATTAAAAACAACAACTTAAGTGCAGGAATGGCACAAACCAAAGCGCTTAGAGATGCTTTACTTGATTTTAAAAAATCAGGCAAATTCATTCTTGCTTATGGTGATGTTATAGGTCAAAAAGACTACTATTTAAATTCAGTTGCCGATTCAATTTACTTAAACCCAGTAGGTGCTTTAGACTTTAAAGGTTTAGCTACTGAAATATTATACTATAAAGATTTTCAAGATAAGTATGGTATTAAAATGGAAGTTATCAGGCATGGAAAATACAAAAGTGCTGTAGAACCATTCTTAGCACAAGAAATGAGTGATGCTAACCGCAAGCAAATTTCTGTATTCCTAAACTCTATCTGGTCAGAAATGAAAAATGAAATTGGGGCAAGTAGAAATGTTGCCATTGCACAGTTAGATACCATTGCAGATAACTTATTAGCTCGAAATGCTAAAAAAGCTGTTGCTTCAAAACTAATTGACAAATTAATTTATATCGATGAGTTTAATGATATTATTAGAAATAAACTTGGTGTAGCTAGTGATGAAGATTATGAATCAATTGGAATTTATGACTATGCTGAGCATACTGCTAAGAAAAATCGTTCTAAGCAAATCAAAATAAAAGATAAAATTGCCGTTATCTATGCACAAGGACAAATTATGTATGGTGAAGGCGATGAAAAAACAATTGGTCAAGGTGTTATTAATAAAGCATTAAAAAATGCTCGTGAAGATGATAACGTAAAAGCTATCGTTTTACGTGTTAACTCCCCTGGAGGAAGCGCACTAGCAAGTGAATTAATTTGGAGAGAAATTGAATTAACTAAGGCAGTAAAACCTGTAATTGTATCAATGGGTAACTTAGCTGCATCTGGAGGATATTATATTGCTTGTAATGCAACTAAGGTCATTGCAGAACCTAGTACCATTACTGGTAGTATTGGTGTTTTCGGAACATTACCAAATGCTCATGAATTTATGAATGACATAGGTATTAATGCTGAGCAAGTAACTACCAATAAAAATTCTATTGATTACAGTTTTTTCGAGCCAATGAAGGATGAACAAAGAGCTATCATAAAAGAAGGAGTAGTAGATATTTATGAATTATTCACCAATCGTGTAGCAACCGGTAGAGGAATGACCCAAGAAGCGGTGCATGAAATTGCTCAAGGAAGAGTTTGGACAGGTGCTGATGCTTTAAATATTGGTTTAGTTGATGAATTAGGAGGTTTAGACCTTGCACTTGTAAGAGCGGCTGAAGCAGCTGAATTGAGTGAATACAAAATTAAAGAACTACCCGTATACAAAAAAGATTTCGGGAAAATGTTTGAAAGCTTTGGCTTGATAAAAACTAAAGAGGATTTACTTAAAGAAGAGTTGGGAATTCACAACTACCGTATTTTAATGAAAATGAAAAACATTACACAAATGCAAGGAACGCAAATGTTGCTGCCTTATGACATTGAAATAAAATAAGTAGTATACTACCCATATAAAAAAGCCTTTGAAATTATTTTCAAGGGCTTTTTTATGATTCCAATTCTTATATAAAACAAAAAACCCTAAACAAATTTGTTTAGGGTTTTTCTGGTGGTGCCTCCAGAAACTTGGCATCATGTTCTTCTGTACAAACCTATGTGCATATATACATGATCTCTCCTAAATTATTCTCCGTAAACTTACCTCTATGTAATTATATAAATGTAAATACACTAGAGCATATTTGAGACCTGATTTGTTTTTTACTTTCCGAATAGAAAAAGTGCAAATAAGAAATAATACTTTAATTAACACATTTATAAAGGAAAACCACTACATCTCTCTTAAACTCATAATTAAAAAGCTTTATTTTGGTTAATATCCTTAATTAAGAAATACTCTATAATAGAAACAAAATATAACCCAATAATAACTGTTCTAACCTGTTCAAATATTTATTTTTTTTAGATTTTAACTGTTTTATCTTACCAAAATTTTTGTCATTGAATTACCTTTTGAAGTTTTCATACTGATGATATATCCTCCAGCACTTAGTCCGTTAGCTTCAAGTTTATGACTTGTGTTATTAGAAAGTATATTAAAAGTATAAACCGTTTGCCCTAAAACATTAAACATCTCAATAGATTCAATTTTTTCCTGCATTGGGTTATTAATCACTATACTATTCTCAGAATTAGAATAAAATACATCTATAGTCTCAATCTCATTATCTACTATATCAAGAACTGAATTATTAAACACAATTTCAAAACGATTTAAGTATTCACCAACTGACAAATTCACTTCATAATCACTAACTCTTAAATCACGATACACACCTGTTTCTTTGTCATATAAATAAACAAACTGTGAATCATTAATATTTTCAAGACCATCCAAACTAAACTTCATCAATCCACCTTCAGCCACCTTAACTCCCAAAGGCAATACTTGATCAATATCAAAATTATTAACAGCTTGTATTACAAACTTACCTTCATTAAACATCCAAAATCCATCCTCTGCATTATTTTCAATCAAAGGGGCGTCATATCCCAAATCAAAACCATTTGTTGTATTCTCATCATGCCCTGCTAATAATTGACGATAATACCCTGAAGGTGTTTCAATTAATAATCTAAACTTTTCTCTATCACTTTCTATATTAGAATTGGTTACATTTACACTTTTAAAACTTACAGATGGATCATCTGCTTCTGTTTTAAACACACGTTGACTATTTTTAAATGTGACATTACCTCCAGTAACTGTAGTGGTCGTATTAAAAACATTTGAATCTAGTGCAGCAATAACAAAGAACCCTTGATTTAATGTTATATACCTTTGAGGAATCTTAGTCCCTATATCTCCATTATCATTTATTCTTACATCATTAGAAATAGCTTTTACTCCCCCCATTAATGTATAGGTTGCATAACCACCAACATATTCTGAAAGATAATGTGTTGCACCTGAAAAATGATCCCAAAAATACAATGCTCCATTAATGATATTACTTGAAGCTCTTCCTTCCCCAGAATTAATATTATCTAAAATAAATTCGTTTGCATCTATTGCTGAAGGGTACGGATTCCCGACAAGCCTATCTGTATTCAATGCTATTGGCAACACTATATCTCCATTATACGGTTTACCTCTAAATACATAATTTTGATTTGTTGTTATCTCAGCCAAACCAGAAGTCCCTTTCATTGTATAACCTTCACCAGCAAGCAAACTACTATTTTCATTAATTGATTCCCAAGAACCATAATCATCATGTAGACCATTAAACTTCCATAACCAATACGTACTAATTGTTATAGGAGAAGTTACTGCTCCATCAGCTGCTGTATAAGCAGGTTGAAAATTAATTGCTTGTGGAGTTGCTGAATTTGTCCCGTCTGATAAAACATCAGAAATTATGTAATTGGCATTAATACTAGAAACACCAGTTCCTTTTGTTCCTATACCAGAACTAATTGCCCCTACTGAAGACCCCCAATAATTATAATTATACCCTCTAGCAGTTCCTTGTTCATCTCTTTCTAAAAAACCACCACTATCTTGATCAAGAATACTACCTTCATCCTGTAACAACTGTGATTCCCCAACTAAGTCTATTATACCATCAAGTTCTAAATAATTTGTTACCCTCAAACTTTGTCCAGAATTTGTTTCATCTTGAACTTCATTAGGATCAGAAATAATTAACTTTTCATTAGCTGCATCAGAAATTAACCCCAAAACCATAATATTTTTATCACCAGATTTAATTTCATGTGAAGTTTGTACTATATTCCAATTTATTTGTGTTACCCCATCTACTCCCATAGCATTTGGCGCATCCCAAACTGAATTACCATACAACCAAGGAGTCTCTAAGGTAGTATCACCCCACACACCTGCTCTTTTTGTCTTATATGGCAAAGGTGCAGTTTGTAACTCTAGTGTTGTTATGTTTATTGCTGTTCCGTTTTTTAAATAACTTGATTTATCATTCGCATTATCATCTCTCATCGGATAATACCCTAATAAATCATTCCAATAAAGCTCTCCTGAAATATTTAACGGAATTACTTTCCCTCTAACATTTACTCCATTTTGTTCAATTTCTTGATTCATCATTTCATGAATCTGATTAGGTGACAAACCTACATTCCATATTCTCACTTCATCAATAAAACCATTAAAGTAATGTTTAGGTACTGTTGGTGTATCACTATTAAAACTTGCTCCTAAAATACATTTTTCACTAACATTGACTGGTTGATTCGCTGATGAACCACTTATAACTTCCACCCCATCAACATATAGTTTAGCAACTGCACCATCATAAGTTGCCGCAATATGATACCATCGGTTATTTGTTATTGCATATGGCGAAACAATATTCATTTGCACGCTTCCAGCATTATTATACCAAGTTAAATTTGGCTTACTATTATTTAATACTAAATGATACCCTCTTTTATTTCCTACTCCAGCTTTACAATCTCCTTTTGATATAATTGTACCAGTGGTTACAGCTGTCTCCTGTAATACCCATGCTTCTAATGAAAAAGCACCTGTAAAATCATGGTTGTCACCGAAATCAACATAATCATTTGCTCCATCAAAATCTATTTGTACAGGACAACTATTTATATTACCATCTTGACTACCTCCAATTCCTTGTGAGTCATCTGTAACGGAATTAGCATCTGTATTAGGAACACCATTACTATCTATTATATTTCCTAAATTATTAATGATTGCATCTGGCGCAGTTCCTATATACCCAACACCACTATTACCTCCATTCATAGCACTTGCTGTTAAATCTGAATAAGTATAACTTCCATTTCCTTCCATAGCATCTGGACACCCATCTCCGTCACTATCTAAATCTAAATAATCAGGAATACCATCTGTATCCATATCATCAGCACAAGGAATTGGAAATAAAAGCGCTTGAGTTGTGCTAAACGAATATCCTGAAGACTGAAACTCTTTTTTCAATTTAAAATCAATCGTACTTACATTATCAAAAATGCATACTATAGCTTGCTCAGGAAGATTACTTAAATTTCCATAATTCCAACTAGGAATTACCTCTAATACCCCCCCTGACATAGATGTATCCAATAAGGTACCTTCACTTAAATGATAGTCATACACCAACGATTCTGCAATACGAAGTCCCCCTCCAGATCCAGATCCATCTATATCATTAAACATTATCCCAATATCAATAACTAAAGGAGTTGCAGTTCCTGCAATAAAAAAATCCATCCTAAAACCATACCAACTTCCAGAATAAGACCAACTAGTCATTTTTATTTTAGGAAAATTTGTGCTTTCAGAAAATTCAAAATCTTCAGGATTTCCACTAGAGTCAATTACAGTTAATGTTACATCGAAATTTGTTCCTAAATAAGAACCAGCATTGAACCATGTTCCTGTAGCACCAACTCCGACTCCGCTTCCAGGTGTAGCAGGAGATGTAGCATCGAACAAGGCTAATTCCCCAAGGCCAGGGTAAACTAATACATTAGTACCACATTCATCTAAATCTGTTATACCGTCATTGTCATCATCTAAATCTATGGTGTCCACTATACCATCGCCATCACTATCTTGAGCAACAATCTGTAAAGGGATAAAAAAAGTGATTAATAAACATATTTTGAATAATCTAATAGTTTTCATATGAACATTTTTTTTGGGTTAAAATTCCGCTAAGTAATTTTATTAAATCAATAGCGCAAACAAATGATTAGATTTCACTTACAAAACTAAAGCACTACACAAAAAAAAGGTGCTAGAAATTATTTTTTTCATGACGTACAATTTCGAAAGTAAATATTAGTTTAGTGAAAAACGAGCATAAGAACCCCCCTACATATACAAAGCTTTTAAAAACCCGTTATGCGAACACTATTTACAACAACCAAAAAAAAATGGTTATTATAAACTTCTCATGCCAAAAATAATCTACTACCTACTGGGCTTAAAAAATGAATGATAACTGCTAAGCTTCCTGAGTTTAAACCCAAGAATAATCTTACTTAAAATTTCACCTATCAAGTTAATAGGAGAAAGCACTTGTATGTGTTTTAACTTTAACACATTTTTTGAATGCGTTACTTTTTTTAATCTATTGACTTGGGAGCCAATATATAATGAAGTTTTTTGGGGCAACAAAACAAAGGTATAATCATTTCCTTTCATAACAATATAAGTTTTAATGTTGCTTATCTAAATATACTGAAGAACAACCATTTAACAAAAAAAAAAAGATAGAAAGCACATATGTTCGTTAAAATACAGGTAACGCTCTATTATTAGTTTATAAATCTTTCATCCTCAGCTTTGGGCCTGCAAAAAAAAGAAAAAATAGTTAAGCGACTATGTTGCTATATTTTGATTCTTAATTTTTATTTCAAATTCTTGTATTCACTTATTTCCTAATGACGAACGTAATATTCCAATATTACACCATTTTCCATCCATTGAAATACTGATAATTCAACTTCAGATTCTTTATTATATTTATAATAAAAAATTTACCTTCAATGATTCAGCCACTGCATTGTTTCAATGACACTCATACTTTGAATTATCTTCCTTTACAACTTTAATTATGTTAGTAAAGGTTTGACAGGCATACTATGAACCTCCATATGAGTGAAAAACTAGACCATCTTCAGTCCTATTTGATTGCACAGCCATACTCCTAGCTTGAACAATAGTTTGCTCTGTACTTAGATTACCACTCATAGACCGCCCAACAATTTTTCTTTTATACAAATCAATGACGACAGTTAAATACAACCAGCCTTGCTTAGTTTCAATATAAGTAATAGCTGAATCCCGTATTTAGTTCTTACAATAGACGTCAAATCTTTGATTTAAAACATTTTATGTTACTGGATATTTATGTTTAGAACCTGTGGTCACTTTAAATCCATGTGCTCTTCTAACAAATAAATCACTAACTATCAACACTCTAATTTCTTTCAATCTAGAAACATAATATCTATATTTCCAATTCTGTTTTCATCCTCAGCAGTCCATAATTCTTAAAGCTATATTCAAAAATACGATGTACAAACATCAATATAATTTCGTTTTCTAACCAACGGTTTGATATCCAAATCTCAACCATTTATAATATCGCTCTTACTTATATTTAGTGTATTACATATCTTCTTAACTAGAACCCCAAGCTTATGATGTTTTATGAACCTAAATTTCTGCTGTCGCTCTTGAAGAAGATGCTCGCCGTCTTTTTAATATCTCATTTTCTAAGGAAACATCCTTTAACTATTTCTTTAACTCAGCTATTTCTCTATGCTCTTCTGCATATTTAGTTTTACTACTACCAAGAAAACTATTCTCAACCATAAGCACTAAATTATTTTCACCAACGGTGTACACCTAATTCACTACTCACTTGCCCTACATTAAATCTAGACCGTATTTTAGAGCTTTTCATATATAATAAAGTTTACCTTTATATATCATAGTGTTTTACACGATTTTAGACGGGTCCTAATTGTATCAGGTGAAAACAAAACATCACTTCGTATTTGGAAAGTCTTTAGTAACAACAACCTTTTGTTTTGTACAATAACCAGACTTTAATTGATAATCAATCAGTCCCTCGTTTAAAAGTTCTTTAGTCCAATTAGATACACTTTCTTTACTACAACCTAGCCTAACACTTGTAAATTTCCTTGAGCCAAAGTAATTTTCGTTAGTTCTACAAAAAGAATTGTACTCACCCCACAATAACTTTGATCCAGTAGACAAACCTCTATTTGTGTAGATATAGCCTAGAAGTATAATTTGTCTCTTGTCTTTTACCTTAAAGGACTTATACTTATCTGTAAGCCTATAAATAGTTCTGTCTCTTGTTAAATAATTTAGTCTCACAAGTGATTTTCTTGCTTTACAAACAATGTTAGGGTGAATATTTAACATCTTACCAAGTTGAATATTTGTAAGCTTATTAAAACCCTTTTTAAGACTAAGTGTATAATCCAGACCAAGGATAACCTTTTGGTTATTGGTTAACTCCGTATTGGATAAAACTTGACTTGGTATTTTTATAGTGATATTAGTAAAATCACTAAAATTATCGTGATATTCGTACATGAGAAATCGTATTTTAAGGAAGTGATCTAATTGACCAAAGACACTTCCTTTTCTATTCTATGTAACTATCATAATTATACTTTATTCAAACCACCCAAAATGCATAAAACACTGTAAATGCACTTCAAAAACACCTTTTTTACACTTCAACAACACTAATATTACTTTTCTATATCACCTATTTTGCACTTATAATTAATAAACTAATTAAAGACTTAATTTGAGTATTAGATTTAATAAATGAGATTAAGAAAATCGATGAAGCCTTGCAGGTTCACCAAGATTTTCTTTTCCCTTTTTTAATATTCATGAGCAAACATTAGTGTACAATAATTATTGTCATAATTAAACCGAGAAGTATTAGTTTTCAAATCATTTACCTGATTAATGAAGAATAATTTTGAGTCACTTTCAATATGATAAAACACTTGTAAATAGTCTATACCTTTGTGTTGCTTTACGAGTTCTCTTGTGAAAGCATATATTTCAAGTATTTCCTCTTCAGTTAATATTTCATTAATGCTCTTAGTGATTATGAAAAGTCCATTAAAGAAACAATTCTCTTCTTGTTCTTGTAATTTATATTCTATGTTATTTTTAAAAGTATAACGACTGATTAAGTATCCTAAATCTTCTTTTGCATAACTAAGATGTTTTGCAATATCAATGTTTGTATACTGTAGATTCTTTAATTGTAAATAGGCATTATAATCAGACCTATATTTTGATTCTTTGTTTTCTAGTAATGTCATAGTAAGAATGTTTTTGTAACATTCCTACTTCTTATTAAAAGATAACTGTTGCATATCAATTCTATTTTTATGGAATTTACTACTTCAAAATAATTAAGCGCTTATTACATATTATTTAGAAAGGAGGTTATGTCGTATTTCTTTAGTAAGCTTACTAGCCTAGGTTTCTTTGAGTGCCTTCCTCCTAAGAAAAAGACACTGAAAGTAAACTTTAATTTATTTAATTTTAATATTCAAACTTGTAATACAATTGACTACTATCAAAAAACACTTTTGAATATAGTTCATTATTGCATTGAAAATTATATTGTTCTATTTCAGAAGTCACCCCATCATCACGTGTTATTTTTTTAAGTACATTATCTTCTGAGAAAATTAAACCATAAAACATGTCATCGTCGTTACCTCCTTCGTAAAATCTTAAATTTGCGAAGCTTTCATTTTCTTGCCCAAATTTATTTACATTTGAATAGTACTCACATTGAATATTAATGATTTTAGAAGGATTAAAGTTTGTTTGTTTTACAGTAAATATATTCCCATTTACATCATAACTCAAAATCTCTAAATCTCTGTCTGCAGGTATAAAACTAGAATCACTAGTGTAATTAACCTCTCTGTAATTTCTGAACTTTAAGTTTCCATTTTCATAAAGTAAATCTGTATAACTTATTAATGTGAAACTACTATTAAAGAACTTGTAATTCTCAATTCTGATTAATTTTTCGTTTAAATATTGAAAAGTTGTTATAAACTCTTCTCCGTCAGACATAGTAATTTCTTTCTGTTCAATTCTATTTTGAGAATCATATCCATATACTACATTTATAGGTGCATCTATATTGTTAGGAACGTCTATTGCAGAAAATGAAGTTATTTTATCTACTTCATAGAGAGGAAGATATTCTACCATATAAGTATCTGAATTAACAGAACTACTATGCAGTTGAGAAAAGATAGATATTTTTGTGTTTTGTTGTCCTACAACAATACTATTACTATCATCACTCGAACACGATGATAAGTGAATAATTGATAAAAAACATATAATTAAATATGTTGTTTTCTTTACTAGACGTGTACAATAACCCCTAGATACTAACCTTAATACAATTTGTTTTTTCATTACGATGAATTTAGTTTCACCGAACCCCTAAGTGATAGTTTATAAAATAAAAGAGCGTGGGAGTTCAAACCCTGTTAATTGAGAGGTATCGCCAAACACCAGACTACAAACAAGTACTAACCCACGCCAAAGGCATGAGCGAAAACTTGCTATTCTTGTAGTCATTTAAAAATTTGGCGATTTTCTCAATACAAACAACAGCTTACGCTAATATGATATGTTTAAATTTATTCTATTCTTATTTTTCCTTTGTTTTATTTAATGTAAAAATACAATTTAATGACAAACTACAAGTCATTTATAAATCTATCTAAAAACCCAATGACTTATCAAATCTCTTCTTCTCATTCATATACCAAACACCTTCTTTATATTTATTGAATTTTTCTATACATATTTGTTTTATGTTGTCATCCTTTAAAAGGGGCAAACAGTTTGGAAACTCTATAATAATTGATTCAAGTGTTTTATGTGGGAGTTCATCTTTTAGTAAACTCTTAAAACCTAATGATGGAACAGGGTTACTGACATAATCAATAAAAACTTTTAGTTTCTCACTATCAGTTGTTAATCTTTCCCACTTAGGCTTAAGCCTTTTTGGGTGATAACCGTTAGGAGTACCCATCACTTCAATTTTAACATCAATAATATCGATCAATTCTTTTACAGTCATTTTTACGATTTTAAAAAAGTAAATATAATGCTATTCAGTAAAAAGAATTTGAAGAACATTAAAAAAGGAGTTGATATTAATCAACTCCTTTAACTGTTTATTTATCTTGATTGAAGAATTCTAGTATCCTTTTTGCATTCTCCTTTTTAGATATTTTAATGTAGTTTAGAAATACCTTTTCATTAGAATGTCCCGTTACTTGCATTATCATTATTGGATCTAAGCCTCGTTTATACATATTCGTTGCATAACTACGCCTAGCAGTGTGGGTACAAATTAACTCCCATTTTTTAAAAGTTTGTTTCACCCTACCAGATCCTGTCGTATGATGGGTATTAAAAGAATTAGTTATCCCAGCTAATTCTCCTATTTCTTTTAAATATCGATTCATCACCTGATTTGTCATCGGTTTTGGAAGATTTCCATTATAACTATCTAAAATCAATTTCACCTCACTTAAAAGAGGTATAACAACAGTCGTTCCCGTTTTTTGTGTTTTAATATTCAGAAAATTCCCTTTAATATTTTCCGAAGATATTTGTGAATAATCACTAAACCGAAGACCTGTATAACATCCCATTATGAATAAGTCTCTAACACGCTTCATGTTTTTGTTTTCTGATAAATCTAAACTGACAATAGATTTCAATTCATCTTCATTTAGGTAAATGCTGTCAGCTTTCTCGTCAAGAACTTTAAAACCTTTAGACTTATAAATAGTGTTCGCATTATAACCCAATTCAGTAGCACTATTTAAAATGGTCTTTAACAGCTTTATCACTTTTCCAAAACCATTTATTTTAAGTTGTTTGTACCCGATATAATACTCCATATAGTCATGGTAAAAATCCATATCAATATTATGCCAATCAATTTTTAATCGTGCATGCCTTTCATACCCCTTAATGTTTTTCACAATTGTTTTATAGGACTTAATTGTGTTTTTCGACAAACGAATATGAGCCTTATCAATATAATCATCAGTAAAATCCCAAAAAGACATTGTTTTTTTATTTTCTTTTTCCAATTTCCTACCATTATATACATCTTTAACATATATAGTGGTTGGATTTACATCATCTGCCAGAGCTGAATTAATAATATCATCTATCCTCTGTCTATATTTAGACAAATAAAGATTGAATTTTGAGTGACCAGCATAAGCTCTTTTTACACACTGGTTTCTCTTATCCCAATATCTACTGTCGATACTTTTTTTACTATAAAATAAGGTAGTTTTACTTTGATGTGAATAAGAAGCCATAATCATAACTTCACTACTCTTTTTAGCTCTCTGAGATTCAGATTGCTTTGTGATTAATCTTAAACGACACATAACTTACGACTTTTTAAAATGATACAATTGATTGATGATGGGAAGGTCCCGAAAATGGTTCTTCAAAACCACTTTCCTCTAAGAAATCCAATAATGTAATATTATTAGGTTGCTTCTTTAATAACTGTTTTTTGTATAATGACTTCCTTCTAGCAGTCTTTTTAGGATGAGGCATTCCCATCTCACTTATGGTATCCAAAATCATCTGGTCTATATCAATCTTAGAAAGAATACCAATCTTATGAAGTGTATAATAAAGTACATCATCAAATTTCCCTCCTGAGTAATCATAAAAAGAATTGACTAGATTGATGTCATTTTTCATTAAACTACCCAATTGTAAATAAGCATCTCTAACACCGTAGGACAATAGCTCTTCTAAAGTATAACGATTATCTCTCTTGAATTTTAACTCTACTTTTATAGTTGTCTTTTTTTTAAAAGAAATCGATTGAAATAAATCACGCCCCAATTTTCTTTTTAAATTTCCTTGTACATTATATAACTTGAATTGGGTGTTTTTACTTCCGAAAATCAAGATGTCCCTATCTTTTTTCTGCAATTTCATACCCTTAACACCTATAATACTGCTATGAACTCTTTTAAAAGAATTTTGAGTATCATATATGTGTCCTACCTCAAATACAACTACCTTTCCATTGAATAAATTTACACACAGTAGTTCCGACAAGTATTTAAAAACCTCTCTAACTACATCAATACCAATACTTGTATAGTTATGCCCATACAGGATATATGGAACACTAAAATCAAGATAAAGGATTTTATTATTATGATAAACATCTATATTATCACCATACAATGTTTTATCATGAAAACCATTTTCTGGAAAATTAATATTGTAACGATTTTTTATCGTGGGGTGATTAACCAAAAATGTTGAATCTATCTCGTTTACATTTTCTACTTTTATTTTTATATAATCTATTTGTTTCATTTTAACTTGTTTTTAGTGGACATCTGCCCAAGTTTTCCCCGTTTTTAAATCTGCTATCAAAGCAACTGGTAAGTGTACTGCATTTTCCATTTCATGTTTGATTACTTTTTCCATATACACAACTTCATTTTTAGGCACATCAAAAAGCAACTCATCGTGTACCTGTAAAATCATCTTAGATTGTAATTCCTCTTTTTGTATTCTATCATGAATATTCACCATTGCAATCTTTATAATGTCAGCGGCGGTACCCTGAATCGGAGTATTCATTGCTAATCGTTTAGCAGACTCTCGCTTATAAGAATCATTTGAATTTATATTTAGAAGAGATCGTTTTCTACCAAAAAGTGTTTCTGTATACCCATTAATGGTAGCTTTATAAATTAACTCCTCCTTGCATTTTGCTACCCCTTGGTATAGTTCAAAATACTGATTAATAAAGTTTTGGCACTGTTCAACGGTATATTCACTCCCAGTGGTATTAGTTAATGATTCGGACAGCCCTAGGGATGTCATACCGTAAATCAATCCAAAGTTGATAGCTTTAGCCATATCTCTCTGTGAATCACTAACATCCTCATAAGGAATCTCCAATACTTTAGAGGCGGTGAGTTTATGTAAATCAATACCTTCACGATAAGCCTTTATCATCTTTTCATCCCGACTAATAATAGCCATAACTCTCAATTCAATATTACTATAATCAACCCCGATTAAACTATGCTGGTCAGATGAAGCAGTAAAACACTCTCTTAGTTTACTCCCTATAGTTTTACTTGGAATATTCTGTAAATTAGGATTACTACTACTGAGTCTTCCTGTTTCAGTTCTTGTCTGGTTAATTGAAGTGTGTAATTTTTTAGTTTTCGGATTTACTTTTTTAAGAGCCTTAATAAACGTCGATTTAACCTTGTATAAAGAGCGGTAATCCAATATCATTTTCACAATCTCATGTTTGGTCTCTAGCTTCTTCAGTACGTTCTTTGATACAGAGTAATTACCATTCTTATTTTTACTTCCTATTGGTTCTATATACAACTCATCAAATAATAGTTTATTCAGTTGTTTGGTAGAATTGATATTGATATTAGCCCCTGTGAATTTGCCTATACTTTCTAATATGCCTACTAACCGACTCTCTATTTCTGATTCCACTTTTAAGAGTTTCTGAGAGTCGATAGTTACACCATTATATTCCATTGCGGTTAATACTTCAACTAACCGATTGTCTAGTGTATAAATTTTTTCCAGTTTATATGATTCAATTTTTGGATATAAAAAATTGAATATTTGTAATGTTTGGTCAACATCCTCACAAGCATACTCAGTAATCAATTTTGGATCAATCCCTTCTAAAGTCTTTTTTTCCTTAGACTTGCCTAGAGCTATGGAATTAAATTCAATTTGTTTATAATTCAAATGAAGTTTAGATAGTAATTTTAAACCATGCTTTTTTCGTTCAGGGTATAGTATATAATCAGTTACCATAGTGTCATGTAATTTTCCTTTAACATTAATTCCGTACTGTTTTAATACCTGATTGTCAAATTTCAAATTATGACCTACTTTTTCAATTGTGTCATCTTCAAAATAAGGTCGTAAAACCTTCAATATTTTCAATATTCCTTTTTCATCTTCTGGAAAAGTGATATAATATGCAGTGCCAACTTCTATGCAAATCGCAACTCCTAAAATTTCACAAGAGTGAACATCTAAAGAGGTAGTTTCTAAATCGTATACTAACTTCATTTTTTCAGTTCTTCTAAGTTTTTTTCTAATCGTGTAAGTTTATTATCTGTATCTACAATATGATACTTTACCACCTTGTCTTTAATAGTTTGTGTTGTGATTTCCTCTACTTTTCTGTCCGTAATTAATTCAAAATACTTCCTGCTATCTGAAGGTGTTTCTGTGTAGCTCATCTCCTTATAGACAAAATATTTCTTCAATTTTCTAGAAAAAAAATTTCGTTGAGGAATATATTTTCTGTTAATGAAGCCTCCCTTAACAAATTCATCGTAAGTATCTTTCTTATGAAATTTTGTAATTCCTGCATTAATTTTATCATCCATAAACTCTACTAGTTCTACACCTACTTCCGAAAGTAATTTCCGTTTAAGAATATTTATTATAGGAGATTCTAATAATCCAAATTGCAAGTAGTATTGTACGCAATAAACCATGAAATTGTCAAATAAATTCCACTCGTTCTCTTCCCAGTCATTAAAAAGATTATGTCCAAAATCCTGTTGTGGAGTTAATTCTTTACCATAATAATCCGAAACTTCAACTTCCTGTTTACGGCGTTCCGAAGAATTCCCTTCTGGTTGTTTTATCATATGATTAGTAGTCATAGCTACTTTAAAAGAGTCTTCATATGATATGTATTGTTCCTTCTCATATTTACGCTCTGTAATCAAACCGTCGGCAGTAATATTATACCAGTTTTCTAGATTTTCATTCTTACTAGCATCATTAACCAAAACCACATCTGTCCATATATCAACTCGTTGAAGTGCAAAACGTTGATTGGTTTGGAACTTCTTACCACTGACCTCTATTAGGTTTCTAATTTTACCAATCGATTTAATAAATAGGGATTTCCCTGAACCTCCATTAGCTCCTTCCAATTCTCCAATTACCTGATCAATTAGTATTACCATTTTAGGATTGGCAGGATCCTTATATCGATGAGTTAAATAACCAATTACACAGCAAAGAACCTTGAAGCTTTTAAATGAATGACCTGCTAAATTCCAAGTAAATCTAGCGAATTCACCCCTTGATATTTTTTTAACCAATTTAAAATCTCTCTTATTAATTTGATTAGACAATACATTATGCTGGTAATCCTCATAGTCAATAAGTTCTTTTTGGTCTTTATTAATTCTAACTACAACATTATCATAGTGGATTTCACACGTACTCTTTGTGTCTGTATTAACAGGCAAATCATAAATTGGTAAAAAATTTAGAATCTTTTTATTGTAAAAAGTTATCGATTTTTCTACCAAAGCATCTAAGATGTCCGTCCTATCTATTACACCCTTTAAATCAGGGAATTTTGACCGTACATATTTCACTAGCTTTTGCGATAGTGTCTCAATATCAACTATCTCTACCTTGTTCTTAAATTTAGTAGCCAAGTATGTAGTTTCACCTATACGTACTTTACAAGCTCCTAAATAATATACTAAAAAGTTGAGTAATTGATATACCTTTATATGCATAGAATCTCCAACCCTATGCCAAAACTTCATTTCTTTTCTCCTATGTTCTCTCACAAACAATTCTGGATCTATCATAATATTTTATTTAATTGTTAAATGTTTCTTTAAAAAACAACTCCAACTCAATCCTTTTAAATCGGACCGCGGTTCCAATTTTTGTTATTGGGAAGTTGGAGTGTTGTTGTCTCATCTTGTTTATTTGAGACTTGGATATTCTGAATAAAGAAGCAGCTTCATCAATAGTTAAATACACATCATTTTGCGGTCGACCTTCTAACGATTCGTTAGATTCTTTTAAACTGTTAACCACAGACGTTGCAACCACTTCTGTAATCTCCGCTTTAAATTCCTCTAGGAATTGTTCAAAATAATATGTTAACTTGTTGTTTGTCATTGCTTATTTAATCAATAATGCAATGCTAAACTAGGTTGTTTTAGTAGGAGAGAATACGATATACGTGTTACACGTGTAAAAAACGTTATTTACGTTGATTTTACGTGTTTATCGATACTAATTTAAAAATGAGAAGTTGATTAACGTATTGACTTTATCAAATTCTTAAGGTGGGTTTTAAAGTCATAGTTAGGTTCAAAAGACCTAACTCGATCACTTGGAAAGTTAATAAACATTATTTTGCCAAACTGATCTTTTTCTACCCGGGTATTTGATCTACACTCCTCATAAAGTTTGAATATGAGTTGCTTAAAATATCCTTTCGTTGTACTTGTTTTAAGTTTTAAAGGGGTTGGAGTTGTGTTATTCCCTCGAAAATTGAAAGAGTTATGTAGGAACGCTAGATAACACTCTTCATCCATAATAGCTTCAATAGGTACTAACGATTTTGAAAAGTGTTTTTTGAATATTTCTAAAGATAAGCGAGTAGGCATTCTAAACGAATTATCTATTGTGACTTTGTCGAAAGTAGAGTCAATTAAATTGTCTGGAAACTGGTATTCATTTTTATCTCTATAATCCACTTCTTTTTTAGAACCATAAATGGATTCTTTTTCTTGGATTGAAGAGTATAATAGTTCTAACTCTTCATAGAAATTTTTAATCTCCTCTTTCTTCCGTTTTATCCAAATTTCAGTAGCAGGGTATTTTAATCCTTCGTAATCCCTGACTCCTTTTAAAAATAAAAAGTCCTCTTGTTCAGCCCTAATGAAATCAAGTTGGTCAAAGTTAAATATTGGATTTTCTTTTTTTCTTGAGCGTATGTACTTACGGTCATAATATCTAGCAAATTTCGCAGTAGATATCCACTCATACATCTCTTTTACAAAAGGTTTTTGTTTCGTTTTTGGTAGACTATCAAAAGTATCGTAAAAATCCTCTTTAAAAATATCTACTGAATTTAAAATTAACTCTATATGTTCATCAAAGGAATTTTGACGAACCTCATTACTCGTATTTATGTTGATATTTTCAGAAGGTTTTTCCATAGTGAAAATTGAAACAATTTTAATCTTTTAAGTCACTCAAAGATATAGTATTTCTACGGATTTAGAGTTTGTAATATACTTAATCAGTTAGTCAGGTTATTTTTTTAATATTTAATTTTAAAGGACCCTGAAACCCTTGTTGTGTATAGGATGTGGAGATTGTTAGAGCTTATTCTAGAGCGTAAATAAAAAACCCTTGAAAATCTTTTGATAATCAAGGGTTTACAATTTTATTTGGTGGTGCCTCCAGGAATCGAACCAGGGACACATGGATTTTCAGTCCATTGCTCTACCAACTGAGCTAAGGCACCGTTGCGTAATTGCAAGTGCAAATATAGAATTTATTTTTGTTTCAAAACATTATTAAAACAAAAAATCCTAAACAAATTTGTTTAGGATTTTTTTGGTGGTGCCTCCAGGAATCGAACCAGGGACACATGGATTTTCAGTCCATTGCTCTACCAACTGAGCTAAGGCACCGTTGCGTG
>Ga0209291_1001585_pt1 | contig 20003 bp, 16 predicted proteins | sample GOMGulsemesocosm_FD_184633 | JGI IMG/M metagenome (GOLD analysis project Ga0209291, IMG submission 184633) | Methane-oxidizing microbial communities from mesocosms in the Gulf of Mexico - GOM9B Gulf of Mexico (SPAdes) (version 2) | ecosystem: Environmental > Aquatic > Marine > Cold seeps...
AAGAAATTGATTATCAACGTAGGAAAAACAATGATTTCAATCTAAATCAAGCTGAGGTTTTATCAGATAGAATTATTCAAAAAATCACAAAACATTTTGCAAATCATTTAAAACATGATGAAACTTCTACCAATGAGAGTATTGCAGTGATTTCAAAAGTGTTTCAGTTATAAAATTTTCCATGAGTAAAGTTATAAAAATAGGAACTCGCGATAGTCAATTAGCATTATGGCAAGCAAAAACTGTACAGCAAAAACTAATTAAATTAGGATATAAAACCGAATTGGTTCCTGTAAAATCTACAGGGGATATTGTTTTAGACAAACCTTTATATGAATTAGGGATTACAGGAATATTTACCAAAACATTAGATGTAGCTATGTTGAATGGAACGGTGGATATTGCGGTGCATTCTATGAAAGATGTTCCAACTGCTTTACCTATAGGAATCAGACAAACAGCCGTTTTAGAACGTGCAGCAACGCTAGATATTTTAGTACATAAAGGATTAGACTTTTTAAATTCGGAAGGAACTATTGCTACAGGTAGTTTACGTCGTAAAGCACAATGGTTACACAAATACCCAAAACATGAAGTAGTTGATTTACGTGGGAATGTAAACTTACGACTGCAGAAGTTAGAAGAGAGTAATTGGGGAGGAGCCATTTTTGCAAAAGCTGGATTGGAACGTATCGAAGTGCTTCCTGAAAATTATATTGATTTAAGTTGGATGGTTCCTGCACCTGCACAAGGAGCAGTAGTTGTACACACTATGAATAATGATGCTTTTACTACAGAAGCAGTTGCGAAATTAAATGATGCTAATACAGAAATTTGCACAGCAATAGAGCGTGAGTTTTTACGCGAGCTGGAAGGCGGTTGTACAGCACCTATTGGAGCGTTAGCAACTATTGAAAATAATCTAATCTCTTTTAATGGGGTGTTATTTTCATTAGATGGTGAACAAAAAATAGAAGTAAGTCTTACAGATATTTCCCTTTCAGAATCTGAAAGTATAGGAAAGCGTTGTGCTCAAGAAGTATTGTCAAATGGGGGAGCAACATTAATGAAAGAAATCAAAGCAGAACTTAAATAATAGCGATGAGGGGTGTAAAGGTTTTATCTACAAAAAAATTGACTCCATCTCAACGAGAAATAATACTTAATAGAAATATTGATCTAGTAGAATATGATGCTATTTCAATTGAGAGATTAGCTATAAAAATTACAGAAAATATTGAGAATGCAATTATAACAAGTCAGAATGCTGCACGTATAATAGTTGGATCAAAAACTCCGATTAACAAGGTGTTTTGTGTAGGGAATAAAACTACTGCCTTGCTCATAGAAAATGGTTACGTTGTTTCTAAAACAGCTAAAAATGCATTAGAATTAGCTCAGTTTATAGTGAAAAACCATAAAAATGATTCATTTGTGTTTTTTTGTGGAGATAAAAGAAGAGTAGAGTTACCTAATATGTTACTAGAGAATAAGATTGGCTTTACGGAAGAAATTCTTTATAAAACAATATTAAATCTTCAGAAATTTGAAGAGAAATTTGATGGAATTCTGTTTTTTAGTCCAAGTGGTGTCCAGAGTTATGTGCAAGAAAACTCATTTGAAAATTCAATAGCTTTTTGCATAGGTAACACTACCTCTAAAGAGGCTAAAAAATATACTTCAAACATTATAGTTTCCAAAATGTCAAGTGTAGAAAATGTATTAATTCAAGTGCAAAATACTTTTGCTAGGTATTAAAAAATTAACTATCTTTAAGTTCGTCATTTTTTCAATAATATGACGATCTCCCTTTTAATAAAATAACTTACACCAAATTTTTCTAAAATTAACAATTTATAGATAAATCCATGTGTGAAAAAACACTTTTAATCGTAGTGCTATTTGCTTTTATTAGTTGCCATTCTGTTAAGTGGAATGAAATTAATAATGCGCAAAAAACAAATGTTGCTCCTGAGGTTGTGACGTCCATTTTTAGTAAATATCCAAATAATATAATGGTGCTTTCTGCTGTAAATCCTGGCTATGAATATTCATATGACATAGGGGAAAAGGATAGTTTATATGGTAAAAACACGACTGCTTTTAGGTTTACTAAAATAGCCATAACCTTACTTGAAAAAATGCCTAAAGGTAAGGTATTGGCTAATTTTAAATTCCTTGACTCAAACAGCAATAGTGTACAGGTTGATAAAGTTGATTTACTGCGCTTAATTCCGAAGTTTGATACTAACGGGGAAATGAATTACCCCGAAATGATTACTGAAGAATACAACCGATTTGGTTATGTTTTTAGAAAAGAACACAATGAGTTTTCGGTTCGTTTAGCTAATAACTCAACAGAGAAATTACAAGAAGCTGTATCAAGGGCATATCGTTGTAAAATAACCAACAATTGTTTAGCGCCAACTAAATGGGAGTTTGATTTAACTTCTGAGGATTATACTGATTTCGAGCTTAGGTTAAAAGATGGTAAAAATCTTAATCAGAATAGAATTTTATCGCACAGTTGGTTTTATATTGATAAAGATTTATATGCTGTCTTAATGCAAATTAAGAATCCAAATATGACTATTCCTGTGGCCACGGAATATGACACGTTATCTAAAATTGCTCAAGAGGTAATTATCGATTTTAATAAATTACGTAAGCCTATTGCAAAAAAGGAGGCCTCAGAAATTATTGAATTAGGCTATAAAAGCAATAGAAAAATTGAACCTTTGGATGTAGAGCAGCATTATAAAAAAGAATTTAAATTATTACTACAAGGAGATGTAAGTACCTATAAAAGTATTTTGGAAAGCCCAATACATACTACTCAATTTAGGGATGAAGGATTTTACAAGGTTGAAACACCCAAAATATTCAATTTAAAATGGATGAAATATTTAGATTCAGTAAATCTAAATACCATTGATGTCAAGGATGCTCAAACTTATGTCGAAATAGAAATAACAGGAAAATGGGCTCCGTATAAAATTACTATTGGAAATGTTGATTTGGCACAATTAAATGAACAGAAACTTCATGGAATGTTGTTTGGGTTTAACACCTATCCAAAAAGTAGGCGCTATAATTCGGTACAAAGTACTATTGCTTACGATGCTGATTTATTACCAACACATCTAAAGTCTTATGTGTTATTAACTCATAAAAAAAATGACAAATGGGTAAATAACCAATACAAAGGAGTAGAAAAAATATACTTGTCTTATGAATCTATAGAGCAAGATGTTCTTGAAATTTATGTGCTTTCCTACGAGCGCATTACGCCAGTTTGGATGGCAAAAGTAAAATTGCCCAAGTCATTACGAGAAAAAGTTCGCATTAGAAAACAATTGTATCAGTATTGAATTAGACCCTTTTATTAAAGGATTGGTTAGTACTATTACAGTTTAAAGGAAATATTTATGAGTAAAGTTAAGTATTGTTTTTTCTTGCTTTTGCTATGTGGTTTTGGGAAATGTTTTTCTCAAAATTCCATAAAGAAAGACAAACAACAAACACAGTTTTTTTATGTACAACTTAATTTACATGGAGGATATATTAACGATATAAATGGAAGTAGATGGGATTTAGCGAATAGGTCACCGCATAACCAGCTAGCATTTCAGTATTTCGGAAAACGTAAGAAATTATTACAAAAAGGCTATGTAAAGCAACTGAGTTTGAGTGCTTATAAAGTGCGTTTTTCCATTCCCTTTATAAAAGGAATTAATAATTTTGGTGATAAGGAAGCAGAGTTTCGAATACAATTATTAGATACCTGGTTAAAGTTTGATACTAAATGGGATAGAACTTATCTTTGGGTTGGAAATAAAGGGATTCCTTATGGGCACAACCCAAAATTAGATCCTGTTTCTGATTTTATGACCAACCTTACTAAAATGGATTATGGTTTTGTGCAGGATTTAGGAGTGTTTTTTAGAACTCCAATGTCAGGAAAATTAGATATAGAATTATCATTAACAGCTGGAGGTTGGTTAAGCAAACCTGTATTAGTTTGCGATAATTTGATGAGCTCAAATGATCAAAAGGCGAAAGCTACATTTTCTTTCGCGAATTATAGCTATCGAGACACCTGGTTGGCTAGTGTAAGAATGGGGACACCCACATTTAAAAAAAATGAATTCGGATTAATTTTTGCCTCAGGAAAAATAAATAACACACTTATAAAAGAAGATTTGTTGCAAATTAACCGATTAGGTGCTGATTGGGTACATAAATATAAAGAAACGGTTAAGCTGAGCAACCAGCTAGTTTTTGGTTATAATACGTCAAATATGGAAGGAAACCTAACATCATTTCATAGTCAAACAGCGCTTGATGTATTTTTAAATGGACGTGTTTTTGTAAGTACTTCTTTTGCTTATAATTATTATAATGTTCCTGATTTTAACAGCTATCATGCTAATTATATTAATGCCAATAGTGTTACCTATTCCTTTTCGCCACATACACGGTTGCGTTTAAATCATTATTATTCTGAAGTTAGGGAAGCAAATGAAAAACAATGGGGAGTGTTTTTGCAGTTTGTAACCGGATTTGGGAAAAGACCTTGATATTTGAGTTTTCGGCTACTTCGATACACTTAAGGAGTTGTGAAGAATCTGACGTTAATGGTACTTCCTAAGCTCAATAATTAAAGCTTAAAACGGTATCAATCCATAACCTGAAGCTAAAATGAACCAGCCAAGGCCTAAAAAGGTCTATTTCTCCTATAAATTCCGTATTTTCGCGTACTTATAAAATAATTTACACAATGAGTACGAAGTTTACTGAATACAAAGGGCTTAACTTGCCAAATGTTGCTGATGAAATCCTTAATTATTGGAAGGAAAACAACATTTTTGAAAAAAGTATAACTACCCGTGATGATAACAAGCCGTTTATCTTTTTTGAAGGACCTCCTTCAGCAAATGGATTACCTGGTATTCATCACGCAATGGGACGTACCATTAAAGATATTTTTTGCCGTTATAAAACTTTAAAGGGATTTCAAGTAAAGCGAAAAGCAGGTTGGGATACTCATGGTTTACCAGTTGAATTAGGGGTAGAAAAAGAATTAGGAATTACTAAAGAAGATATTGGGACAAAAATTACTGTTGAGGAGTATAATAGTGCTTGTAAAAAAGCAGTAATGAAATACACCGATATTTGGAATGACCTTACTGAAAAAATGGGGTATTGGGTAGATATGGAAGATCCGTATGTTACCTATAAACCAAAATATATGGAGACTGTTTGGTGGTTGTTAAAGCAGATATACAACAAGGATTTGATGTATAAAGGCTACACTATTCAACCATATTCCCCAAAAGCTGGTACAGGATTAAGCTCGCATGAGGTGAATCAACCGGGAGCATATCAGGATGTAACGGATACTACTGCAGTAGCGCAGTTTAAAGCAGTAGCCGAAAGCTTACCTAGTTTTTTACAAAACAAAGGAGACATACACTTGTTAGCTTGGACGACTACTCCATGGACGTTACCTAGTAACACGGCCTTAACAGTTGGAGCAAAAATTGACTATGTTTTAGTAAAAACTTTTAATCAATATACATTTGAACCAATACAAGTAATTTTAGGGAAGCCTTTAGTGGGGAAACAATTTGCTGGTAAAAAATTCAATCAGGTTGAAGCTGAAGCTGATTTAGCAAACTATAATGCTGGCGATAAACAAATTCCATATTTCATCGATTCAGAATGTAAAGGAGCTGACTTGGTAGGTATCAAATACGAGCAATTATTACCATATGCATTGCCTTATGAAACACCAGAGAAAGCCTTTAGGGTCATTCCTGGGGATTTTGTTACTACAGAAGACGGTACAGGAATTGTACATACCGCACCTACTTTTGGAGCAGATGATGCGTTAGTAGCTAAAGATGCTGGTGTACCACCATTGTTGGTAAAAGACGAGAATGATAATCTAGTGCCTTTAGTAGACTTACAAGGGAAATTCACCAAAGAAATGGGTGAGTTTGCTGGAATGTATGTGAAGAACGAGTATTACGCTGAAGGAGAAGCGCCAGAGAAATCAGTTGATGTTCAGATAGCAATTAAATTAAAAGAAGAAAATAAAGCCTTTAAGGTTGAAAAATACGTGCACAGTTATCCACATTGTTGGAGAACTGATAAACCAATTTTATACTACCCGTTAGATTCATGGTTTATTAAAGTAACCGATGTTAAAGAGCGCATGCACTCTTTAAACGAGGAAATTAACTGGAAACCTGAAGCTACTGGAACAGGTCGTTTTGGAAACTGGTTAAAGAATGCGAATGATTGGAATTTATCACGTTCTCGTTTTTGGGGAATTCCATTACCAGTTTGGCGTACGGAAGATGGAAAGGAAACCAAAATAATGGGGTCTATTTCAGAATTGAAAGAAGAAATGGCACTTGCGGTATCCGCGGGTGTTATGAGTGAAGATATTTTTGCTGATTTTGTGTCTGGAGATATGTCCGATGCAAATTATGACACTGTTGACTTACATAAAAATGTAGTAGATAAAATCACATTAGTTTCTGATTCCGGGCAACCAATGAAACGTGAGTCTGACTTAATTGATGTGTGGTTTGATTCTGGATCAATGCCATATGCACAATGGCATTATCCGTTTGAGAATAAAGAAATGGTAGAAGATAGCTGGAAAACAGCTGACTTTATTGCCGAGGGAGTAGATCAAACTCGTGGATGGTTCTATACCTTACACGCTATTGCTACAATGGTTTTTGATGATAAAGCTTATAAAAACGTTGTGTCTAATGGATTGGTATTGGATAAAAACGGACAAAAAATGTCGAAACGTTTAGGGAATGGAGTTGATCCATTTTCTACGTTAGAGAAATATGGTCCTGATGCGACACGTTGGTACATGATTTCCAATGCAAATCCTTGGGATAATTTAAAATTCGATTTAGACGGAATAACTGAAGTAAGCCGTAAATTTTTCGGAACACTATATAATACCTATTCATTCTTTAGCTTGTATGCTAATTTGGATAACTTCAATTATTCAGAAGAGGATATCGCTATTGCAGATAGGCCAGAAATTGACCGTTGGGTATTATCAGAATTACATAGTTTAATTCAAGATGTAGATAAATTCTATGCAGAATATGAACCTACCAAAGCTACGCGTGCAATTTCAGATTTCGTTCAAGAGCATTTAAGTAACTGGTTTGTTCGTTTAAGTAGAAGACGTTTCTGGAAAGGAGAATATGCTCACGATAAAATATCAGCTTATCAAACATTATATACTTGTTTGGAAACTGTAGCGAAATTGAGTTCGCCAGTAGCGCCATTCTTTATGGATAAGTTGTATAAAGATTTAACATTGACTACAGGAAAAAGTACTGTAGAAAGTGTTCATTTAGCGGATTTCCCTGTAGCTGATTTAACTATTATTGATAAATCATTGGAAAGTAAAATGGAGAAAGCGCAAACAATTTCTTCATTGGTTTTATCGTTAAGAGCTAAAGAGAAGATTAATGTACGTAAACCATTACAGCGTATAATGATTCCTGTAATGAATGCTTTGGAGAAAGAAGAGATTATGGCTGTAGCAAGCTTAATCAAATCTGAAGTTAATGTTAAGGAAATAGAATTGATTGATGACGCTTCTGGTATTTTAGTAAAACAAATTAAACCTAATTTTAAAGCTTTAGGGCCACGCTTTGGTAAGGATATGAAAGCGGTTTCAGGTGCGATTATGCAGTTTGATCAAGAAAAAATCATCGAAATTGAGCAAAATGGTGAAATTTCCCTTGATATTAATGGAAAAAATATTAAATTGAGCTTAGAAGATGTAGAAATATCTTCTCAAGATATTGAAGGATGGCTAGTAGCGAATGCTAATGGATTAACAGTAGCTTTAGATGTTACCATTTCTGATGAACTACGCAATGAGGGGATTGCTAGAGAATTGGTAAACAGAATTCAGAATTTACGTAAAGATTCTGGTTTTGAAGTAACAGATAAAATTATGGTTGCTATCCAAAAAGATGGTATTCTGGAAAATGCATTGAATACTGCTCTTGAGAATTATATTAAAACGGAAACTTTAACCGAAAAAATCGATTTACTAACCACAGTAAATAATGGTATAGATATTGCCTTTGACAATATAGAAACCAAATTATTTATTGAAAAAATTTAAAAGAGATGGCAGAAGATATAAAAGTAAGATACTCAGATGCAGATTTAGCAGATTTTAAAGAAATTATTGAAGCTAAAATTGAAAAATCAAAGATAGATATCGAATTGTTAAAAGGGGCGTATATGAACGACCATAACAATGGTACGGAAGACACCTCTCCTACGTTTAAAGCTTTTGATGAAGGGTCACAAACCATGAGTAAAGAGCGTAATATGCAATTGGCAATACGTCAAGAGAAGTTTATTCGTGATTTAAAAAATGCCTTAGCACGTATAGAGAATAAAACATACGGTGTGTGTAGAGTTTTAGGAAAACTAATTAGTAAGGAGCGCTTAAAAATTGTTCCGCATGCAACACTTAGTATTGATGCTAAGAATTTACAAAAATAATAAAAAACGCTCCTCTAAGGGGCGTTTTTTTATGGATTGATAACTTCATGTAATTACTAATGAAAAAGAAATTATACATATTATTCTTCTTATCTATGTTTTCTTTTTCACAAAAAAAAGTAACCAAAACAATTGCTATACCTGAAACAGTTAGTGCTGTAAATATAGATTTAGATGAAGTTTTTACCATAAGTTTAAACACTCATAATGATAATACGATTACTTTTTCGGCTACTAGTGAAGGTGAATATGCCAATCATTTTGTGATTACCGAAAAGGTTGCAGATGCTATTATTGACATAAAAGGAAGTATTTCCTTTACTTTTCCTAACAAACAAGATAAATTAAGTGCGCATAAAGTTCATGCTGTATCCGTAACTATAACAGTTCCGGAACGATTATATACTTATTTAAAAAGCAATATAGGTAACCTGAGTGTTCAAGGAAATTTCAAATTGTTAGCAACTGATTTTTTGTCGGGTAATTGTTATTTAGAAAATACCTCAGGAAATATTAATATTCAAACTGTAAATGGTAATATAAGTCTAATGGCAAAAAACGGACTTATAAATGCTTCCACTAAAACAGGAAAGCTTGTTCAAGAGGAAATTCCTTTAGGAGGAAACAAGTATAGTTTAAAAAGTATTAACGGAAACATAAATGTACTGCAATCAAAATAATAATTTACTATTTTAGCTGTCCGATAATACAGATTTCATGAATTTAAAGAAAAGCGTTGCGTTAATTACCCTGATATTGGTTGTGGATCAATTAACAAAACTATATATAAAAACAAATTTTGGTTTAGGAGAATATATTAATGCTTTTGGTTTAAGCTGGTTCGAAATACGCTTTGTAGAAAACCCAGGAATGGCTTGGGGGAGTAAATTAAGCGACTTCTTGCCAATTAGCGAGCCATTTGCAAAAGTGTTTTTAACATCGTTTAGATTAGTTGCTATTGGGTTTATAGCCTATTGGTTGGTAAGCTCCATAAAAAAAGAAGCCCCAAAACTATTAATTTTAGCCATTTCCTTAATTTTTGCGGGTGCCTTTGGCAACAATATCGATTCGCTATTTTATGGATTAATGTTCGATTCAGGAACTACTTTTAATACACAGTATAACGATTGGATAGGTTACTCAGGTGTATCGCAATTAAACTATGAAGGCTATAGTAATATGATGCAAGGTTGTGTGGTAGATATGCTACGTTTCCCATTTGCTTCATGGACATGGCCAGAGTGGATTCCTGGTGTTGGAGGAAATCACTTCACCTTCTTTGATCCGGTTTTTAACATTGCCGATATGGCTATTAGTACAGGTGTGGGGATATTATTGGTGTTTAATAAGCGTGTGTTTCCTGTGAAAGGAGAGTAGTGTGTTTTTTAATTATAAGGGTTGTCTTTGTTAATTAACGAAAATACCCTCTAGTAATTTGAGTGTGTATTACATCTTTTTGTGTGCCAGAATATGTCGCATACCAAACCATATACTCATCAGTATTATAGTCGCCATCTACAACACCTTTCTCTTTCAATAAAGGGCTATCAGGTATTTTTACAACGATAAAAAATCGTTTTCTATTTTTACTCAGCAGACTTAACTCATTATGTAGGTCGCAATTAGTTTTGTCCTTAAAAAAATCTTTTGCTGTTATATAATTAATTTTGTCAATATCTATTTTTTCCCCTAGTTCATATAAATGTTGAAAGTCTAGCCCTTTATGCCAGATATCAAAATAATAATTATCATGTGAAAAACGTTTATCTTCACTTTTTATAGAGAAAATTGCTTTATACCTAAGTAACTCTCCTGTAAAACTATTTCTGTTGGTTAGGATGTAAATATCTTCGAATTCTTTCTTTTCTTGTGAGAAAGAATTCGAAGATATTAGACTAAATAGTATTATTTATTATGCTCTAACACGTAATCTAAAGCTTTTTGCATTAAGTGTACTCTATCTTTTCCACGTACATTATGTTCGTGCATTGGGTAAGTGAAAAAGTCCAATTGCACCTCTTTTTTAACGGCTTCTTGAAGTAAGGTCATACTGTGTTGCGGTACAACCGTAGGGTCAATACTACCGTGTATTAATAATAATTTTCCTTCTAAATTTTCAAGGTATTTTCCAACACGAGTATTTGCGTATCCTTCAGGGTTTTCTGTAGGACTATCCATATATCGCTCCCCATACATGATTTCGTAATACTTCCAATCGGTTACCGGTCCACCAGCAACTCCTGTGGTATACACTCCTGGGTGACGTAACATTAGCGAACTAGTCATAAAGCCACCGTAGCTCCATCCGTGTACTGCAATTCTGTTTCCGTCAACATACGGTAATGATTTTAAATAATCCACTCCTTTTAATTGGTCTTCCATTCCTGCTTCTCCACCAGTTCGGTGAATTACACTTTCAAAAGCAAAACCTCTGTTTGCTGACCCTCTGTTGTCAAGAGTAAATACAATATAATCCTTTTGAGCGGCAAACCATTGCATCCATAATCTTGAACCACCCAGCCAAGTGTTGGTTACTAATTGTGCATGAGTACCTCCGTATAGGTATACCAAAACAGGATATTTTTTTGAAGGGTCAAAATTAGCAGGTTTGATAATTCTACTGTGTAAATCAAATCCATCAGAAGATTTCAGTGTTAGTAACTCAGTTGTACCTAGTTTATATCCTTCTAAAGGGTTTTTAGCGGTGTGTAATACGTTTTCTTTCCCATTCTTGATATTGATAACACTTGTAACACTAGGTGTGTTTAAATTACTATACGTATCAATTAAATAATCTCCTTTTAGTTGTGTACGGTGTGTACCGTTTGTTGTAGTAAGCTTCGTTGCTTTACCTGATTTTAAATGTACTTTGTACGTATGCATTTCTGTAGGGTTTTCTCCAGTAGCTGTAATGATTACATGTTTTCCTGAAGTATCAAATCCTAAAATAGATTTTACGATGAATTTAAAATCAGTTAATTGCTTTACGAATTTTCCGTTGGTTGTGTATTGATAGATATTTTTATAACCATCTTTTTCACTCATCCACAGAAAATCTGTGGTGCTACTTGGTAAAAAAATAGCATCGTTTTCAGGCTCTACCCAACGATCATTATTTTCTTCAAATAAAGTTCTTACTTTCTTACCAGTTTTGGCATCGTATATGTTATAATCAAAATGGTTTTGTGCACGGTTAACCTCAGCCACTAAAAGATACTTTCCGTCAGGAGTCCATGATAAGTTTGTTAAATAGTGTTCATCAGAAGTATCAATATTTAAATAAGTAGTCTTTTTTGTAGCTAGATTATACACTCCTATTTTTGCCAATTCACTGTCTTGCCCAGCCATTGGGTATTTGATGTTTTTTAAAGTAGCAGGGTAAGTAGTTACGTCAACTAAAGGGTAATCAGTAACTTTAGTTTCATCTTTCTGATAAAAAGCTAAATTAGTTCCTTTAGGTGACCAAAATGTTCCTTTTGAAATTCCAAATTCGTAACGTGCAATGGCTTGTCCAGCAACAATATTACTGTCAGAAAAAGTTGTAATAGCTGTTTTGGTATTGTTTTTAGTAGCTATGTATAGGTTGTTTCCTATTGTGTAGGCAACTGCATTTGCAGTGTTGTTATAATCACTATTATTTGCGGTAGCTTCAATTGTAACTTGACTGACAATAGCTTGAGTTTTATAGTTGTATTGATATACAGTGTGCTCCTTTTTAAAGGTGATCATACTTTCATCAATAGCCATTGTTCTCGGGACACGTTTGATGTCCGGAAATGTTTTCTGGAAATTGGCAATGGTTATTTTCTCTTCCGTTTTTTTGGCAACATCGTTAATAATATAGGTATTGGATTTTGAATACATATATTTTGTAGGACTTAACCATTGTAGGCTATTCATCGACTTGGGATAAAGTCCTTTATAATAACCTAAAACGGCATCGTTTAAGGTTAATTCTTTTTCTTGTGCATATCCTTGAAATAAAAATAGAATGCTTAATAGTGTAATTACTTTTTTCATGTTGATTAATTATTACATTTTATAAATCCAATTTGCGGGATTTTGTTTACTGGTGTCTTTGAATAAGAAGAATCTGAAAGTAGACTTCCCTTCATTATTTGTTGCAACTTTACCTAAAGGTGTTTTAGTGCTTACTTTATCTCCTTTTTTAACATAAAGACTTTTCATATTAGAGTATACAGTAGAGTAGTTTCCATGTCTAACAAATACGGCTAAATTACCTCCTTTTATTTTCTGGATTTGATAAATGTTTCCGTCAAAGACAGCTTTAATATCACTGTTGTTATTTGTAATAATACTTACACCACTACTATGCCTGTTAATACCTGGTAAAGTAGGGTGTTTAGTTGTGCCAAATTTTTGAATTACTTTACCAGTATCTACTGGCCAAGGTAGTTTCCCTTTGTTTGCGACGAAACTATTTGCTAATATTTTAGCTTCAGGGGTTAAGGCAAAGCCTTTTGAAGAGGATTTTTTACCTACTTTTTTATTGGAATGCGCTATAGCGTCTCTAATTAATTTTTCAATTTGACGATCAATTTTATTGCTTTCTTTTTGTTTTGATGCAATCACTTTTTTGTACTTCGATTCGTCTTTTTTAAGCGTAGCAATTAATTCCTTCTGACTGTTTTTTTCTTTTTGTAGGGTTTGTTGCACTTTTTTATTTTCAGAAATCAACTTGACTTTATCATCTTTTTTAAGTAATAAAGATTCGTTTAGGATAACTAGTTTTTCTGTTTTTGAAACAATTGAATCCGCTTGGTTTTTCTGATAGCGCTTGTATTGTTTCATATAGTTGTAACGCTTGTATGCCTGTTGAAAATTATCAGAAGATAATAGAAACATCAGTTTACTTTGGGTAGCCTTGTTTTTATAGGATTTTACCACCATGGCTGCATAATCTTTTTTGCGTATGGCTAAATCAGCTTCTAAAACATCAATACTTTTGCTATTATCCTTTATCTCTCTAGTGAGTAAATTGGCTTGTTGATTATTGATTTGTATTAGCTTTTTTCGAACTTTTATTTTTAAGTTAACATCTTCAATCTTTGTTAATAAGGAAGTTGCTTCGGATTTATTATCGGATAATAAAGAATTAATCTCCGTAATTTCTTTTAAAATAGCTTGTCGTTTAGACTCCAGTTGTTGCTGCTTTTTTGATTGCCCGAAAGAACATGTTAGCGCAAAAAGCGTAAATAAAAAGAGGATTGTAAATTGAGTTGTACGATTACTTTTCAAAGCTAATTTCTTTATAGTTATTTGGGATTCTAAACGGGTAACGTAAATCTTGATTCAAAGATACATTTCTGTAACTAACTTCAATTTGAGTTTCCGATGTTTTTTCAACCATAGTCATATGTATTAATAACGGAAACAATTGCTGTGAAATAGCTTGATAGCTATCATAATCAATGTTTAATATTCTGGCTAGTTTTGGCTGTGCAATTTCTTGTGATTTTACTTTGAAATTACTCGGGTTTATCGTGACGTAGTGTTCAACCGTTTCATTTTGTTGCTTAGGCCTAATCAAGTACCCATGTGTTAATACTTCAGAGTTATAATTGCTGGGTTCTAAGGGAAACATTGTTTCTCCTAATAAAACAGCTTGTAATTGTTGAAACGTTAATTCTGCCCCTAGCCAATTGCTTATTAAAGAGAAATCCCCATCGAAGTACGTTTTTTCTAATTTGTTATAGAATTGCACTTTTGTTGGGGTAACTAAAATTTTAGCACCTGTATACCCCATTTTACTTACACTTAGCCATATTTTTTGATCTTTTAAAAGACGAACGTTTACGGTAGCGTTTTCTTCTTTTTCCGCACTTCTTAAAAGTACTTTTAAGGATGCTTTTAGCGTACTAAACTCGCTGTTTTTAGCATAGTGATTGCTAATAATTTTTTCGGTATTTATTTTTACTGATTTACCAGCGTCTTTTATTCCTTTTGTGGCTTTACAACTTACTAAAACTACACTTATAAAGGCAAAGTAATATCCTATTTTTATCATTTTTAATTACTTAGTTTTTTAGCCTTTTGCAAGTATTTTTTTTGATTTTTGGTGTCGTTTAGCAATTGATATGCTTTTGCTGTTTCAGTATAAAATTGTGCTTCCATAGTAGGGTTGTCAATTAAATAATCCAATCCGAATTCCAGACTTTCTAGCGCTTTTTTTGCTTGGTTATTTCGGTTTTGTGCCTGTGCTTGTTGTAAATAAAAAATTGGTTGAGCCGGATATAACCCTAATGCTTTCTCACTATTTTTTAAGGCGTCTTTAATTTTGTTTTCTCGTAAGAGTACTGTTCCTAATAATTTTAAATCTTCAAAGCTAGTGGCGTTATTTTTAGTTACACTTGCTATATATTCAGTAGCTTTTTCCTTATCAATGCCTGAGTACAATAAAGCCATTCTGCTAGTTATAGCTACATTCGGAAATATTTTAACTGCCTCTTCCAATTGGGGTAAATAAGCTTTGTTTTCTGTTGTAAAGTTGAAAAAGTCATTCAAAACTTTGTGCTTATCAGTGTCACTCAAAGAACCACTTTTAAGTACTTTATACATTGATGTGATTGCTTTTTTAAAGTATTTAGCATTCATGTAAAATTTATACAAAGTAAGATGTGGTGCTGCTGAACTTGGGTATGCTTTTGAAAAGGCTTCAGAAGCCTCAAAACTTTTTTCAGTGTTTTTTAATCTGCTATAGGCGTAAATAAGTTTTACATAATCAGCCTCTGTAGCGCTATTTTTAAAAACCTTTTTTTCAATATAGTTGGTTTGTTTAGCAAACAAGCCGCCACGGATATAAATTTGATGCCTGAGTTGTTCTCTATTACGAGTTATCCCTTTTTTATCCAATTTATTTAATAGCGATAATGCTTCGTCATACTGCTGGTTTGTATAATAAGCTCGGATTAAATCATCAGTATATTTTGGGTGTATATTCCTTAAGGTTTTTAAGGTAGCTACAGTTTGAGCACGATTTTTTTGTGAACGATATAGTCTATATAAGGTTTCTAAAATCCATTGATTATGGGGTTTTAGTGTATTGGCCTTTTGCAATGCATTTTCTGCCAATTGTAGCTTGTCTAGCTCATAATAGTTCTTACCTAATTCAAAATTAATAGCTGCATTGTTTGGGAGCTGAGTATTACAGGTTTCAAGTAATTCAATAGCTTTATCGTAATTCTCAATCCCTTTTTGTTTAATGGCTTCAAAAAAAGTAGCTTGTAATTCATCAGAAACATCACCTAAATCATCATTACGCACTTCCTGAGCTTGACTAAAAGTCAAACAGAACAATGTTATAAATATGTATAGGATTTGTTTCAAGCCTTAATGTATTTTTAGTTATTTAAAATAGAGAAATCCTTACTTTAATCCTCTTCCTGTGAGCAGGTAACGGTGTTTTTTAAATATAAAATCAATAACTATTCCACTACGGTATAATCTCCAATACTAATTTTCGTAAACTCACCATTGTATTTTACGTGGTTACCAACCATCGCTTCTTCTAAAATAGCATTTTTAATAACAGAATTGGTCTGAATTAACGAATTTTTAATGGAAACATTTTCCAGAACAGTATTGTTACCTATAGAAACATTAGGTCCTACGGTAGTATTTTTAAGCACTACATTTTCACCAATAAAACAGGGTTCAATGATTGTTGAATTCTCAGAAGTAACAGAATTTGATACTAATTGTTCTTTATCAGAAGTTAAAAAGTGAAGCATTCTGGTATTGGTATCAATTGCAACTTCTTTATTTCCACAGTCCATCCATTCATCAACAGTTCCAGTAACAAAAGTTTTTCCTTTTGCCATCATTCCTTTAATACCATCGTTAATTTGGTATTCACCTCCGTTAATAATATTATTGTCTAAAACATATTGCAATTCGTCTTTTAAAACAGCAACATCTTTAAAATAATAAATACCAATAACGGCTTGGTTGGAAACAAATGTTTCTGGTTTTTCCACCAACTCTACAATTTCATTATTAGTATCTAATTTCACTACTCCGTATGCTTCAGGGTGTTCTACTTCTTTAGTCCAGATAACTGCATCTGCATTCTGATCTAAATTAAAAGAAGCTCTAATTAAAGTGTCTGCATAAGCAATTACAGCCGGTCCAGATAAAGAAGGTTCGGCACACATAATTGCATGACCAGTCCCTAAAGGTTCGTCTTGCCTGTAAATAGAAGCTTTTGCACCTAAGCCTTCGGCAAGATTTGTTAAACTGTTAACAACATCATCTCCAAAAAAAGCAGGATCTCCTAAAATAAAAGCAATTTCTTCAATTGGTTCGTCTAAAATTTTAGCAATATCAGCAACTAATCGGTGAACAATCGGTGTTCCTGCAATAGGAATCAATGGTTTTGGTACAGTTAAACTATGTGGTCTTAAACGAGAACCTCTTCCCGCCATTGGTACAATTATTTTCATATGTGTCGCCCGAGAATTCGGGTATATTTTTTAAATTAAACGCTGTTTTTTTGGGGTTCCTGTTTTCACAGGAATATATCTATTTGACTCCTGTACTTCCAAAACCTCCTTCTCCACGGGCAGTTTCAGTTAATTCTTGTACTTGAGTCCATTCTGCACGTTCATGTTTTGCAATAATTAATTGTGCTACACGTTCGCCGTTTTCAATAGTAAAATCTTCATTTGATAAATTTACTAATATCACACCAATTTCCCCTCTGTAATCCGCATCAATAGTTCCAGGAGCGTTTAATACGGTAACTCCTTTTTTTGCAGCTAAACCACTTCTAGGACGTACTTGTGCTTCATAGCCAATAGGTAATTCTATAAATAAACCAGTTTTTACTATGGTTCTTTCTAAAGATTTTAAGGTTATTGGTTCTGTGATATTTGCACGTAAATCCATTCCTGCTGAAGCAATAGTTTCATAATGCGGTAGTGCATGAGTAGATTTATTGATGATGTTTATAGTCATATCGATATGATTTTTTGTTGTCAGTCCGAGCGCAGCCGAGAACTATCTTTATTTTTTATACTGACCTCTCGACTGCGCTCGAGGAGATAATTTATTTTTGTTTCAATAATTTTTTGAGATCGTTTTTTTCTAAAAAGAAAACTAGGCCTAAAAATACGATAAGTAATGAAATACCAACGAAATAATTAGCTCTAAAGTAATAGAAAGATATTACTGAAAATGAAATTGATAAAACCATATAAACCAGTATTCTCTTTAAATTATAGGGTATTGGGTAATATTTTCTCCCGTAGTAGTAGGATAGTATCATCATGCTACTATATGCTGCTAATGTAGCTATTGCTGAACCTTTAAATCCTATTATCGGAATTAACCAATAGTTTAATACTAAAGTGACTACGGCACCAAATACGGAAATATATGCGCCAAACTTAGTTCTGTCGGTTACTTTATACCAAACAGAAAGGTTGTGGTAAATACCTAAACAGAAATTTGCCAATAAAATAAAAGGGAGAATCCACATTGCTTCCCAATACGCTTCGCTTCTTATTATTATCACTTTTAAAACGTCAGCAAATACAACTACACCTAACATTATTATAGATCCTAAAGCTACAAAAAACTCTAATATTTTAGCATAGTTTTTTTGTGGGTTTTCTGTCTTAGCATGACTAAAAAAGAAAGGCTCAATACCAAGTCTATAAGCGGTTGCAAATAGCGTCATAAATAGCGCTAACTTATAACAAGCCGAATACATGCCAATTTGAGTTTCAGCAATGTCTTTTGGTAAAAGATAGTCTAATAATATCCTATCAAAGGTTTCGTTTATTGAAAAGGCAATTCCTGCAATAAGTACAGGAAGAGCATACATCATCATTTTTTTCCATAAAACTGTGTCAAAAACATATTTTATTTTAGTATAAAACGGTAATAATAACAATAATGTTGAGGCACTCGCTACTAAATTAGAGATGAATATATAATTTACTTCAAAGTTTGGTTTATAGATGTAATTAAATGCAGAATCATCGGCAGCTAAGTTTTTTAACCACAATAAGAAAAATAGGTTAAGCCCAATATTAATAGCAACATTGATAATTTTAACAAAAGCATATTTCATTGGTTTTTCATTAGCTCTTAACCATGCAAATGGAATAATTACCAATGCGTCAAAAAATAAAATCCAAATAACTAAACTAATAAACTCTTTACTAATGTCTGTAAATGCTGCAATACTATCTTTAAAAATTAAAGCCAAAACGAAGAACACTACAGAGGTAAGTAGTAAAGAAATTGTTGAGGTTCCTACAACGTTGTTTTTATTATCTTCATTATGGAAGAACCTAAAAAAAGCAGTTTCCATTCCATAAGCCAAAATCACATTAAATATTACAAACCAGGAAAATATTAACGATACTTTACCATATTCTGCAACGGATGTCAATACACCTGTGTATAAAGGAACAAGTAAAAAACTGAGCATACGAGGTAATACCGTAGCTAAGCCATAAATAAAAGTTTGTTTAAATAATTTCTGAAAAATGCTCAATGTGAATATGTAGTTTATGCTGTAAAAGTAACTTTTTTGTTGGGTTTCTAAAAAAATTAAGCGCCTCTTCGAGTTTGTAAATACTCATAAGCCTCTTTAATTTGCTTAAATTTCTCTTCAGCTGCTTTTACATGGGTATCCCCTAAATGCTGAATTTTATCAGGATGGTGTTTTTTTGCCATCTTACGGTATGCTTTTTTAATTTCATCACTTGAAGCTGACTTCTCGACATTTAAAATCTTGTAAGCACTTTCTTTATCATAACCATTAAAACTTGCTTTCTGATAATTTGAGCGTTGATTATACCCTGAAAACATTGCTTCTATAGCATCGTAATCTCTTCGGCTAATATGTAGGTATCCAGCAATTTTTCTGATTTCTGTTATTTCATTCGGACTTACATATCCATCAGAAGCTGCTATACCAAATAAATAATGTAGTAGCTGCAAACGAGAAGGATGATCCATATGTCGTTGGATTTGCATGCAAACCCTTCTAGTGGAAACAGTGTCGTTTTTTATAATCTCATTAAAAATCTTGAAAGCATTATTTGCACGGTTTTTCCCAAAAAGACTCACAAAATGCGAGCGTACATAATCTAATTCTCGTTGATCTATCTGATTATCAGCCTTAATAACTAACGCGGATAAAATCAGTAAACTAACTTCAAAATCTCCAGGTTCAGTGTTCTCTCTTTTTTGTTGTTGTTCTTTTTTAAATTGTTTAGCATCTGCTTGATGAAAACCATCGATTAAGCTTCCAAAAGCAAAACCCAACATACCGCCAATGGGGCCACCAACGGTCCATCCTAATCCAGCGCCAACAAATTTTGCAAATCCCATTAATACATAGTTATAATCCAAATATACTTGAATTTAAAGCTATTAACGGTGTTATTTAAGTTTTA
>Ga0209291_1001586_pt1 | contig 19986 bp, 18 predicted proteins | sample GOMGulsemesocosm_FD_184633 | JGI IMG/M metagenome (GOLD analysis project Ga0209291, IMG submission 184633) | Methane-oxidizing microbial communities from mesocosms in the Gulf of Mexico - GOM9B Gulf of Mexico (SPAdes) (version 2) | ecosystem: Environmental > Aquatic > Marine > Cold seeps...
GTTAAATGTAATATCATTTTCCATGGTTACCGCAAAATGACTTCCTGTTACAATAGGTTCAGATACAAATGCGCTATGAATTTCTACAACTGACTCATCCCAAACAACTGTTTTTGCTCTAATAGCAACCATTCCTTTTGTGATTGGAGCTCCTGATTTTTCATCTTCGATACTTACTATATCATTATGATACAGTTCCTCTTGAGCTTGAGAATGCTTTTCTTGTCGGCATAACTCTACTAATCTATTTGCTACTTCTTTCGTGGTCATAATAATTGTTTTTATACATCTTTAATATACACATAAAAATTCTTCTATCCCAAAAGAGCATTTTAAAATAAAAAAAATGGGTAACATTTTATTCTAAAAGAGAACTACTAAGTGAGGAGGTACATTTAATAAGGCTAAAGTGCCTTTTTTCTGTAAAAATATACGATTCAAATCAAAACCCAAAAAAGAATAGTTTTTTACCTCTCTTTATTATAACCAAATACATTCATAAACAATAATTGTCTATTAATGAGTAAACTTATTTTGATTTTACTGTTCTCGAACACAATAATTGCACAAAAGAAATTCAATTCTATTTCGTTAGAAACAGCTTTGGGTCTACACGTCCCTATTACTCCAAACCAAAATATTAATCGAAGTGACTATATAGGTTTCAAGCATATTGATTTAGGAGTTAGATATATGTTTCATGAAGATCTGGGAATAAAAATTAATTACGCCTATAATCAATTCGAAAATAGATTTGATAAAACCTTTGGAAACACTTCACATCGAATTGGAGTTGAAGGCGTTTTAAATTTTAGTAAAACGTTTAATTTCACTTCAGAATTTAGAGTAAAGAATGCATTGTTAGTACATGGTGGCGCAGGAATTACATACGCTTATCCTGAGGTATTAAAAAAATATAAAGAAACTGGGGTTTTCAGCTTTGGTTTAAAGCCAAATCAGAATTTTGATAGAATGTACGAGCGTATTGGAAATTTAATTTTTGGGTGTACCTACCTTTATAAAGTGTCAAATTCTTTTGCCTTAAGTGTCGACACTACATATGTCGCTAATTTTGTATATCAATACAATTATAATGGTGAGTTACTATATGAGGATTATAAAAAAATTAATGGAGGATACGTGAATCTTAACATAGGAGTCCAACTTTATTTAGGGAAAAACAAAACACATGCCGATTGGGTTTTAGAAAATAATTTATAATTTGATATAATTCATATGAATAAAACTGCTTTAATAACTGGAGTTACCGGTCAAAATGGAACTTATTTAAGTAAACTTTTACTAGAAAAAGGATATAAAAAAAATTGAATAGTATTTCTAAATATCTAAAAGTCAATTTTTTAGTATCCACTGGAAAGACATTAACTGTATCGTTAGTCACGTTATTATTATTACCACTAATAATAACACGATTAGGACTTGAACTATATGGTATTATAAGTTTAACCTTATTATTTAGTAGCATCTCCTCTATTGTAGATTTAGGACTATCAAAATCTATTGTTTTGTTAAGTGGTGAAAATAAGTTATCGGAAAATAAAGTTGTTTCATCTGCTATAACAATAAACATCATAATTATTACACTCCTTACAATTGTTTTTGTCTCCTTGCAACTCTGGGCTGTTGAGTTACTTGGAAAAGACATAAATATCCAAGACAGCTATAAGCCCATGCTACTAAATACAGGTTTTTTAATGCTTATTTTAATGCTACTAAACAATTTATGTCGTGCTATTTTAGAAGCTAATTACTTAATGCACATTGTTAATTTAAGCCTAACCATCTATACTCCGCTTTTATATACTATCATTTTAATTGCCAGCTTTTTTACTGAAAATATTTTATTTTATATAATAACCCCTTTTGCACTTACTCTCCTTACATTCCTTTTTAATTTATGTGTTATAAGAATGAAAACCAAAGTAAAAATAGTCGCTGTAAAAAAGGCTAACTTAATTTACGTTGTAAAAAATACCTTAGGGTTTTTAAATATTGGGTTAGTAAACAGCATGGTTATGCCAATAATAAGGTATGCATTTATACTTATGGTCGCAGATGTAGGACTCTATGCCTTGTTTGATCTTTCATTTAAAATAGCAATGTTAGCCAATGGATTTATCGTTTCCATATCAACTCCAATGTTTGCTGTTTTTTCGAAGAAAATAAAAACTGATGCCGAAGAAATGATTCGGATTTCATATAAAATATTTGTTCTTTCTATAGTGTTGTACTTATCTATTCTATTAGGATATTATTTTATTGGCGATTATTTAATTCCTTTTTTAAACCTTAGTATTCAAAATACTTCTTTATTATATTCAATTACATTTTCTTTAATACTATCACTAGGGAGTGTTGCTGTAGTAGAAGTTTTTTACAGATACTTTTTAGGGAATAAGCAACTTACACTAGCTTTTTTATTAAAATTAACTGTACCAATTGGATGCTTACTATTTTTTATGGTTTTTTATAAGTACGATTTAATACATAGGTTTATATATGCATATAGCACAAGTTTATTTGTCAGTGCGTTTTTAATATTTTTTACATTTATAAGTCAATCTAAAAAACTTTTAAAAATATGATCATATTCGCAATCGTATTTTTATCATTAGGGGCATTTTTAAGTATTAAAAAGCCTAAATATTTTGTTGTTTATTACATTTTAGCTTCAACAAAATTTTTGGGTTTTATTGATCCATCTTCATTTATAATAGGCGGAATTGAAATTGGTTACTTTGGCTTAAATTTAATAACAGTTATAAGCATCTTTTTTAATAGTAAATGGTATGATTTTCCTAAACACACACAATTATTTTTATATACCATAATCGCAATTTTACTTTATGGTATCTTAAAACCTGTACTTGATGAAAACTCTACTTTAATTAAAGCGATTATTGCTAGTAAAGAGATTTGGTTTTACTCTATATTCTTTTATTTAATAGTATATCGTCAAGCTATTGACGATATACTATTGTTAAAATTACTAAAAGCTATTGGTGTTTTTTTAAGTGCTATTTATATTGTTGGTCAAATAGTTCCTGAGTTTGTCCCACCATTATACTATAACGGATCTTTTGTTCGTGCTTTTTATCCAACCTATATAAGCTTGGCTCTATTTTTATATTGCATTGATTTAAAATTTTCTCTATCACGATCATTGAGGGACCGTATTATAGCCATCGTACTGATTTTAGGTCTTGTATTAGCAGCGCATTCTAGTTTAATTATAATGACAGTTTTGGGCGTTATATTTTATAAATATTTATTTAATAAAAACTTAGTTCTAGATAAGTTTTCGATTATCGGAGCTATCGCACTTTCATTATTTAGCATTCTCTTTGCTTTTGTATTTGTTGATGAATTATATAATGAACTACTAAGTACAGTTAATGGGATAGTTACAGGGGAAGACAATTCATTATCTTCTAGAGATGTTTATAATGAATTTCGTTGGGAAGCTATAAATAAGAAAAAGGAATTTGGGTATGGTTTTATACATCAATCTTCTGAGTTTATGAAAGAAATTAACACCATAAATACCAACCGCTTTATGGAAAGGTTTACAGTTATTGATTCTGGTTATGTTGATATGATTATTAAATATGGATATATAGGTACCATAATAATTTTAGTAGTTTTCAACAAATACTTTTCTAAAGGTTTCTTTAATAAGTATAAAAATCCATTATCCTTGGCAATGTCGATATATTTATTACAATATATTTTCATAAACTACACATGGTCTGTATATACGTTTGCACATGGTATCATTCCAGGTATGTTAGCTTTGTATCTAATATTAATTAGTTCGAATTTTTATTCAAAAAACGACAGAGAAAAAATAGAATACTGATGGTTAAAAAAATCTTATACGTTTTGCCGTCATATAACATGTACGGTGGAACACCTAAAAAAACATTGGACTTAATTAAATACTCTTCTAATGACTGTTATTTATATGTATGGACAAATTCATATGCAGAGGAATTTAAAGAACAATTCGTTAATTCTGGAGCTACAATTTATGAAGGGTTGTATGGGAGAAATATATTTAAACACATCTCAAATTTATTAAAAATAATAGATAAAAATAATATTCAAATCATTCAGTCTCAGTTTTTTTTCGGAGAGTTATTAGTTGGAATCATAAAAAAACTAAGGCCAAAAGTTAAGGTAATTATTGCCTTTGTAGGGTCGAGTTCTCCAAATTTATTAAAAAGAGCTATTATGAAAAGTTTTTACCACAACATAGATGCCTTTGTATATATATCAGAATATGTAAAGCGCGAAAAAGTGAACGTATACCCTAAATTATCAACTACCAACGGTGTTGTTATCTATAACGGTACAAATATTCCCAAAGCTAATAATGACACCTATGTTAAATCAAAAAATGATTTTACCCTTTTATCGGTTTCTGGCCTAACAAAAATTAAAAACATACAAGTACTAATTGATTCTATGGAGATTTTACTTAAGAAAAATCATTCCTCAGTTAAGTTTTTAGTAGCAGGAGATGGACCAGAAATGAAAAACTATCAGAAACAAATATTAGAGAAACAATTAGAAAATAATTTTAAGCTTTTAGGTTATAAAAAAAATATTGGAGATTTACTTAGCCAAGTAGATGTTTTTGTTCATCCATGCTATATAGAGGGGTTTGGTATAGCTGTAGCAGAAGCAATGATAACTGAAAAACCAATAATAGTTTCAAACTCTGGTGCATTACCAGAACTTATAGAAAATGAAAAAACTGGATTAGCCGTAGACCCTTTTAACCCTGAAGAATGGGCTAATGCAATCATTAAACTTAAAGAGAACCGATTGTTTGCAGCAACACTTGCTAAAAACAGTAAAATTCATGCAGAAAAAGAATTTTCTGTAATTAGGTTTGTTAGCAATTACAATAAACTATATCAAAATATATTAAATTAATTATGAAAATAGTTGTTTTACACCCACCCTTATATCCAGTAAATCACAATTTTTTTGATGAACTTGGAAAAAAAATAGAGTTGGTAGTATATAGTTTTGGAAGTCAACCAGGCTTACATAAACATTGGAAAGCTGAAAATTTCATACATGAAGATAATAACTATAAATTAAAAATTATAGAGGGAAACACTAATTTAAAACGATTAGCTGTATCATATAGAACACAATTAAATCCTAGGTTTTTAAAAGATGTTTACAAGGAAAAACCAGACCTAGTTATTAGTGTTGCTTTCTGGTTTCCTAGCTTATACATGTCTTTTTTAAAAAAATATCTAAACTGTAAATTAGTTATTTTAACAGACGCTATAGCAAAAACAGAGAAAAATAACTCTATGCTTAGAAGATTAATTAGAAAAATAATCGCAAAAAATACCGATGCCTTTATTGCTTCTTCTGATTTAACAGTTGAATATTTAAATGAAAAATTCCCTAAAGCAACCGTTAAAAAATCAATACAAACAATAAATATAGAGGATTGGAAAAGAAATATTGAAAAGCTTCCCAAAAAAGCGCTTATCAGAAATCAATTTGAGTTGTCAAATGACAAAACCATACTGTTGAGTATTGGTAATTTTATTGAGTTAAAAAATTTAGGAAAACTAATAGACTTGGTAAAAAATCTGGATAATTGCATCTTAATTCTATTAGGAGAAGGTAAGTTAAAAAAAGAGTTTCAAGATAAAATTACGCATTATGAAATACAAGATAAAGTAAAGCTGATTTCAAGGAAAGAAGGTGATGCTTTAAAAATGTATTTTAAAGCATCAGATATGTTTATTTTTCCATCAAAAAGGGATACTTTTGGGTATGTTGTAGTTGAGGCTTTAGCATCTGGCTTACCAGTTATTTGCTCCAAAAATGCAGGAGCATCGACATTAATTGAACAGGGTAAAAATGGTTTTATCATTGACCCTGATAAAAACTTTACTAATGAGATACTTAAGGTTATTAATAACCTTCCTTATATTTCTGAAAATGCTAGAAATTCAATATCTACATATACCTTAAAGAATAAAGCAGACGAATTTTTTCAAATCCTTACTAATCTAAATCAATAGAGATGAAGTCAATATTTTTATTTTTTTATTATTCCATTGCTCAACATTTACCAATGCAACCTTTTCCAGGTTACAAGGTGTTTTATAGTATCAGACGATTTTTAGTTAAAAAAACTATTAAAAAATGTGGAGAAGAAGTTGTGGTTAAAGATCATTGCTATTTTGGTAATGGGGCACGCTTAACCGTTGGAAATAGAACTCAATTAGGTCAGAATGCACAATTAGGAGGAGAAATAATATTAGGAGACGATATTTTAATGGGGCCAGATATTGTAATTATGACAACATCGCATAACTTTGATAGGATTGATATTCCTATTAACCAACAAGGTGCCGATGAGGAAAAACCTGTAATAATTGGTAATGATGTATGGCTTGGAACACGGTCAGTAATAATGCCTGGAGTAAAAATAGGAAATCATTGCATTGTAGCATCTGGAGCAGTAGTAACCAAATCATTCGAAGATTACGCTATCATTGGTGGAGTACCTGCTAAACTTATAAAAATGAGAAAATAAGAATGATTCATCAATTTTTAAAATACTTACACCAAAAGGATATAGATTATGCCTTGTTAAATGGATATGATAAATTAGACAAGCTTTTCAACTCTAATTCTGATGTAGACATTCTATTCAAGAAAAAACATTTTAAAAGGATTGAAAAAATTATTAAATCCTTTTGTGATCAAACCAACTATAAAATAGTTCAAATATATCATCAAGAAGTATGGGCTAAAAATATATTTTTATATGATGAAACTAATCAACAATTTTTAAATCTTGATCTTTATGGAGAACTATCGAGAATGAAAACCTTTTATTTTAAAGAGAATGAAGTCTTTCAAAATTTAGAAAAACATAATGATTTACCAATACTTGCCCCTCATCAAGAATTTGTTTACTACCTTATTAAAAAGCTAATTAAAAATGACTTATCACTAGTTAATTTTAATCATTTAAGAGAGCTATATTTAAAAGACACAAAACAATGTAAGTTAGCTACACAAAAGTTTTTTCCGAATAAATATACTTTAATTTTTGATGCTTTTAAAAATAGCACTTACGACACGTTATCAATTTTAAGAGCTGTATTAGTTAATGATATTTTAAAAAACAAAAATATTAGTCTTTCTAAAGTGTTTTTTAATGTGTTTAGAATTCTAAAACGAATTCTAAAACCAACTGGGATCAGTATTTCTTTTTTAGGTCCTGACGGAGCTGGAAAATCAACTATTATAAAAAGTTTAGTGGCAAGCAATTTACCATATAGAAGGCATGATTATTTTCATTTAAAACCAATTAAAAGTAAATTAAACACTACCCATGAAGTTGTTTCGGACCCTCATAAGTTTGAGCCGTATTCAAAACTCAAATCTTATATTAAACTACTTTTTTTTATAAAGCAATACAATTATGGTTGGATTAAAAATATTGTAGCTTTAAAAATTAGATCATCCCTAATTATTTTTGATCGATTTTATGATGATGTATTGATAGATAATAGGCGCTATCGCTATGGTGGCAATAATAAAATCGCAAAATTGGTTCGTGCCTTTATTCCAAAACCAGCACTTTATTTTGTGTTATCTGCAGATGCTAATGTAATACATCAAAGAAAAAAAGAAGTGTCTTATAAAGAGTTGAAACGACAAATTATTGCTTACCAATCCTTGGCAGACCAAAAACGATATTTTAGTATTGATGTAAACCGAACCCCGGAGGTAATAACAACAGAAATTATTCAAATTTTAATGAAGAAGATGCATGAACGATATTAAGTTTTTTTCAGGTAGTAATTATTTGTATTTACCCACTAAAAACAACCCAAAAGTAGCTTTAGCAGTTGATAATACTCCAGTTGCTAAAAATGCTTTTAAGTTGTACAATCCCTTTTCAAAAAAAACACAAATACTTAAAAATATTGCTTCCGGACTATATATAAACTGCAATATCATTGTTAGTAAACTAAGCATTAATACTACAAAATCAGAGTTTATTAAATACCTGGAGCATAAATTAAATAAGACACTCATTGTATCTATATATTATGCTACGGAAAAAGATAAGGTTGTACTTCAATTACAAATTGAAAATGAAATATATGGTTACCTAAAGTTTCCTTTAAATGAAAAAGGTACTACCCGATTACTAAATGAGAAAAAGGCTATAGATATACTTTCTAAACAAAATATTGTGGCGCCTGTACTTTTATTTGATCATTATAAAAACAACCCATTTATATTACTAAAAGAAGTAACTGGAGAGATTCAGACAGTTGGTAAAGAAAAATTAGGTGTTTTATTATCCGTTTTCAAGAAAGCAAATAAATTCAAATTAAAACAACACCCTAGAGTCCTTCAGCTAGTAGAAAAATCAACAACTCTTGGTTTATCAAATTGTACAGAAATGATTCATACTCTTTGCAATTCATCACAGTATGATTACCATGAAGTATATGAACATGGCGATTTTACGCCATGGAACCTCATAACAGATAATACTAATGTAATCCCTTTTGATTTTGAATATTTTGAAGAATATGGGCTTGAATATTTTGATATTATTAAATATTACTACCAAGTAGGTCGATTAATTAATCAATTACCGAAAGTAGAGCTTGTTGATACAATTTTTAAAAACATAAGAGTACCCGAAATAAGTATCTTATTTCAGCTATTTTTATACAAAGAGGTTGTAACACTTAAAACCAATAATAAATCTTTTATTTATGAAAAAGAACTCTTAGACTATATTCAACATGGAAAAGTATAAAATTCTTGTTTCTTGTTATGCGTGTAGCCCTTTACGAGGATCAGAACCTGGTATGGGTTGGCGTTTTATAAAAGAGATTAGTAAGCATCATGAAGTACACGTTATTACTGAAAAAGAAAAGTGGGAAAATGATATTAAACAACACTTAGCAGAACACCCTGATTTGGCTACTAATTTATATTTTCATTTTATTGCAAAAAAAAGAAATAGAAAGCTGCGTAAAATTTGGCCACCTTCCTATTATTGGTTTTATAAACAATGGCAAAAAAAAGCTTTTCAATTAGCCAAAAAATTAAATAGTGAAGAGGATTTTGATCTTTTACATCAACTAAATATGGTAGGGTTTAGAGAGCCTGGATATTTATGGAAGATTGACAAACCTTTTGTTTGGGGACCAATTGGAGGAATGCAAAATACCCCTTGGAGTTTATTTTCTATATTTAATCTTAATGGAAAATTATTCTATGGTGGTCGAAATATTTTTAATTCACTTCAATTACAATTTTTAAAACGCCCAAAATTAGCAGCCACCAGAGCTAATAATTCGCTAATTTCCGCAACACCAGATATTAAAGATCTTATTTTAAAGCTATGGAATAAAGAGACTGAAATTATCACAGAGGTTGGAGTTGAGCAAAATATTTCAAATAAAATAAACGTTAGAAAGGAAAATTCCAAGCTTAATATTGTTTGGTCTGGTCAACACACATCAGGTAAAGCTTTAAATATTTTATTAAAGAGCTTAAATAAATTACCAAAAAACATGAATTGGACTTTACACATTTTAGGCTCAGGTAGGGAAACTCAAAGGTGGGAGAATTTAGCAAAAACCTTACATATAAATACTAACTGCAAATGGTACGGTTGGATACCTAAGCTGGAGGCTGAAGAAGTAATGAAAGATGGGCATTTATTATGCATAACAAGCCTAAAAGACTTGACTTCTACTGTAACTCTAGAAGCTATTGCATTAGGATTACCAGTAATATGTTTAAATCATTGTGGATTTTCTCATGTTATTAATGAGAGTTGTGGTATTAAAATACCAGTAACTACCCCTGAAAATATAAGCATCGATTTTAAAACCGCCATAGAAAAACTATATGAAAACGAGGTATTAAGACAACAATTATCACAAGGAGCTTTTTTAAGAGCGAAGTCTTTTTTATGGGAAGGAAAAATCAATAAATTAAATCAAGTTTACACACATTTACTAAATGAAAATTCTACTAATTCATAATAAATACGGGAAATTTAGTGGAGAAGAAGCCGTTGTTGAATCTCAAATTAAATTACTAAAAGACCGTGACCATCAAGTAATCACATATTTTAGAAGTAGTGAGGAATTAGTAACCATTCCTAATGGAAAAATAAAAGCATTTTTTGCTGCTTTTTACAATCCCAAATCAATAAAAAAGCTAACAATTCTTATTGAAAAAGAGCAACCAGATATAGTACATGTACATAATTTATATCCTTTAATTTCTCCAGCAATTTTAGCCCATATTAAAAAAATGAGAATTCCTATTGCAATGACTGTTCATAATTACCGCTTACTATGCCCTAACGGGTTGTTTTTTAATGACGGGGAAGTTTGCGAGAAATGTACTGGAAAAGGGAAAGAATTAAATTGCTTAACTAATAATTGTGAAGACTCTTTATTTAAAAGCACAGGCTATGCTTTACGTAACTTTTGGGCTAGAAAAAAGAAATATTACATTGATAATGTTGATGTTTTTTTATGTCTAACTGAGTTTCAAAAAAGAAAATTAATATCCAATGGATATCCAGAAAATAAGTTCCAAATAATTCCAAATTTTTATGACAAAACAATAAAGGATGTTGTGTATAATCCAGAATTAAAAAATTATGTTGCTTTTGCAGGAAGAATAAGTCCTGAAAAAGGAATACCTATATTATTAGAAGCTGCTAAACAACTTCCGCATATTCAATTTCAATTAGCAGGTGAAATGAGAGGAGATTATTATAAAGAATTAACTATTCCAGAAAATGTTACTCTTAGAGGTATGTTATCTCAGGAATCTATGAAGGGTTTTTATCAAAAAGCAAGAGTTTATATACATTCAAGCACATGTTATGAAGGTTTCCCAATGGTTTTTCCTGAAGCAATGGCTCATAAACTCCCCGTTATAGCACCAAAAATGGCAGGCTTCCCTGAAATAATAAAGCATAATATTAATGGCTTGTTATTTGAACCTGGAAATGCTAAAAAATTAGCAGAAAATATTCAGAAAATGTGGAGCGATAAAAAATTAGTAGAAAAATTAGCAAAAAATAATTTTGAAAAAGTAAAAAACACTTATAGCGCTGAATGCTATTATAATAGGCTAATCGACGCATATAAAAATCTACTTAAAAATAAATAAAGCCATAGATATTCGTTAAAAAAAAAATAAGTGGGTAACATTTTAATTAAATTAGGAACTATAAAGTAGTAACGAATATTACAGTTGAAGCCTTATAATTACCTATTGAGTTGAATTAAAATAGTTCTATTATGATTAATTTAGAATCCCTTTTAACGAATAAAATTTTTTCTGATTCAATTTCTGAAATAAGTCTTCAGGAAAAATGCATTATAAACACAATTAATCCACATTCTTACTGCGTTTCAAAAAAAGATGAAAAATTTGCAACAGCTTTATTATCAAGTGATATTTTACTTCCTGATGGATCAGGTATAGTTTTAGCTTCTAAGTTTTTGAAAAAAATAAAAATAAAAAAAATAGCTGGCGCTGATATACACAAGCACTTATTAGAAAATGCTAATCTTTATGGGAAAAAAGTTTTTTATTTAGGAGCTACAGCAAATACATTACAATTAATTAAAAATAAAATAACAATAGAATACCCTAACATAGAATTCGAAAGTTATTCTCCTCCATATAAACCAGAATTTTCTAAAGAAGACAGTGCTAAAATGAGGTCTGAAATAAATTTATTTAAACCAGATATTTTATTTGTAGGTATGACTGCTCCAAAACAAGAAAAATGGGTGTATTACAATCAGAATAGATTATCGGTTCCAGTAATTGCTTCAATAGGTGCAGTATTTGACTTTTATGCAGGTACAGTCTTGCGATCAAGCCCTTTTTGGATTAATATCGGTCTCGAGTGGCTCCCTAGGTTACTAAAAGAACCTAAACGTTTATGGAAAAGAAACTTTATATCAACACCATTGTTTTTAAGCTATTTATTTAGAACAAAATTAAATATTTTAATGAATCAGTAATTAATATAAACTTGATATGTTAAACTTATTTATTGGCATCATTTTAAAAAATAATGATTTAATACAAGCTATTTTGTTTGTTATTGTATCTGCAATAACGTCATATTATGTGTTTCCGATTATTATTCAAATTTCCAAATTTAAGGCTCTTATAAGTAAGCCTAATTTTAGGAGTGTCCATGTGAAAAAAATTTCAAATCTAGGTGGTTTAGGCATTTTTTTAGGCATAACAGTTGTAATTACATTTTTGGGAAGTCAATCACAACCTGATAACCTACTCTCCCTTTTAGGCTCTTTAATCTTATTGCTCTATATGGGACTTAAAGATGATTTAGTAGGTTTATCTCCGAAACAAAAACTAATTGGTCAGGCTTTAGCAGCTTCGTGTATTATAGCCTTTTCAGATATTCGAATAACTAGTCTATATGGTTTATTTGGAATCGAAAATTTATCATACCTCGTTTCTATTTCACTAACATTATTTATCTTTTTATTAATTATTAATGCATTTAACCTTATAGATGGAGTTGATGGGTTAGCAGGAAGTATTGGAATCATATCTAGTTTGTTTTTTGGGGTATATTTTTACCTAACTGGAAGTCAAACTTTAATGCTTTTATCATTTGCTATAATTGGTGCTTTAAGCTCATTTTTAATGTTTAATTTTTCGAAAAAAAACAAAATATTTATGGGGGATACTGGTGCTATGATTATTGGTTTCCTTTTATGTTACCAAGCAATATGCTTCTTAACCGTTAATCAAACTGTAGACACAACTCACTTTTTAGAGAATTCTATTGTGTTAGTCCTTTCTGTTTTCTGTTTCCCATTAATGGATCTTATTCGTGTTTTCATTGTAAGGCTTAAGCTTAAAAAAAACCCTCTTGCTGGGGATAAAAATCACATACATCACAAATTGTTATTATTAGGTTTAAAGCACTGGCAAATAGCAATCATTTCTAGTACTTTTAGTTTATTTATAATAACAATTGCATATATCTTTAGGTCTTTAGATGTAAACATACTTTTCACAATATTAACGCTAACAGTTCTTGCTTTCGCTATATTACCATCTTACTTATATAAACGAAATAATCGGATTCGTCTTGTCTTTCGAGCTAATAAAACAAAAAAGTCTAATATTATTCGAAACATATCCGCATAATCTTATATTAAAATTATGAACGCAGACCTAAACCTACTAAAAATATGTCAAATAAAATTGCTCATAATATTATTGTTTTTCTAATGATTTTAATTTTTTGCTCTTGTGCATCAAAAAAAGATATCCATTATTTTCAAAATTCTGAAACAGTTACATTAAGCACTATAAAATATGAGAACCCAAACATTCAAGTAAATGATATTTTAAATATTAATGTTAGTGCTTTAATTCCAGAAACTGCTTTACCGTATAATAATAAACCTAGCTTAAATGTAGTAACTTCAGATTTAGAAGTAAAAAAACTAGAAGGTTACCTTGTTTCCTCAAATGGAGATATTACTTTTCCTATTTTGGGAAAAATAAATGTCATTAATAAAACTACAACTGACTTAGAAATAGTATTCAAAAAATTACTTGAAGATGGAGGGCATATAATAAACCCTGTGATAAACATTAGAATACTAAACTCTAAAGTAACCATATTAGGTGAGGTGAACATCCCAGGAACATATAGCTTTACTGGTCAAAACATAAGTCTTCCACAAGCATTAGGATATGCTGGTGATTTAACTATTAATGGAATTAGAAATGATATTTTACTTATTAGAGAAGAAGATGGTAACCGCATCGTAACACACCTTGATTTAACCAAGGCTGATTGGTTTAACTCCCCTTACTACTTTTTAAAACAGAATGATGTAATTATAGTAAATCAAAATAAATCAAAAGTAAAAAGTGCTGGTTTTATAGGTACTTCTGGAGCAATTTTATCAATAGCCTCAATTGTATTAAGTACAATTATCTTAATCACTCGTTAACCTTATGAGCAAAAACTCATTTTATATAGAAGATGGACAGGAAATTTCTACAGTAAAAGAAAATATTTTCAAGTACTCAAAAAAGTGGATTTGGTTTTTAGTAACATTAGTTATTTCTATAACATTAGCTTTTTTATACCTAAAATATAGCCCTTTAGTATATCAAACAACTGCGAAAATTAAAATTATTGATGAAAACTCTAGAAGTATTGAGTTTTCTGACGAACTTACTTCCATTTTTGAAAACTCAAAAATAAATTTAGAAAACGAGATAGAAATTCTAAAATCCTTTCGTTTACTAGAAAAAGTAGTTCAAAATTTAGAATTAACTACTTCTTATTTTGTGGAAGATAAAATATCTACAAAAGAAATATGGAATCCTCCTTTTAGATTATTATCTCTAAACTCAAATGAACATAAATTAAATTATACTGTTAAAATAACTAAAGATGGGTATAACGTAAGTCATCATGAGAAAACATGGAAAATTGATAGCCATAATTTAAATACCATAAATGACGACATTCCTTTTTTTATCAATGCAATAGATTCTCTAGATCTAAAAAAATGTATAGAAAAAACTTATCATGTTACTATCAAACCAATATATCAAGCCACAACTAGCCTATCTAACAGTCTTAATATTAGTAGAGTAGGGAAAAATAGTGATATTCTTTCTTTATCTCTTAAAAACAAGGATCATAATAAATCTGAGTCTATTCTAAATGAAATCATTGAACAATTTAATCAAGATGGTATTAATGACCGACAATTAATTTCACAAAGAATTATAGATTTTGTTGATGATAGATTTGTGTATCTAGTAAAAGAACTAGATTCTATAGAAACAATCAAAAAAAAATACAAACAACGCAATCAACTAAGTTATATTAAAGTAGATACAGAGTATACAATTAAAAAGAAGTCACTAACTGAAGAAAAAGTATTGCAAATTGAAACACAAATAGCTTTAGCTCTGTTACTAAAAACATCATTAAGTAACAAAGCCACATATAGTTTACTACCAAACAATATCGGTTTAGAAAATGTTGGAATTAATGAGCAAATAAATAAGTATAATAATAATATTCATACAAGAGAAAAGGTATTGACTAGTGCTGGTGTTAACAATCCTACCAGTTTATTGTTAACTTCTCAACTAAATAAACTAAAAAAAAATATTTTAAATTCAGTTAATGCATATGAAATGCAATTATCTGTTGCATTGTCTAATACAAAAGAAAGAACACAGAAAACAAATAATTTATTTTATAGTATCCCAAAAAAAGAAAAAACATTAAGATCCATAGAAAGACAACAAAACATTAAGGAAAGTTTATATGTACTATTGCTACAAAAAAGAGAGGAAGCTACTGTTAACTTAGCTATTACAGAACCATCTATAAAAGTTATAGATTTCGCTATTACCAACTTTAAACCTATTTCACCAAAGCCGAAAAACATTTATTTAGGTGCTATAATAGTGGGGCTTTTAATCCCTTTTGTTATCCTATATATATATTTTTTACTAGACACCAAAGTCCGTACTAAAAAGGATGTTATAACTAATATAGGGAGAGTGCCTTTTTTAGGTGAAATTCCTTTAATTACTCAGAAAAAAATATTTCAGGGATTTAATGACACATCAGTATTAGCCGAATCTTTTAGAATTTTACGAACCAATATTGATCATAAATTAGGTGCAAACCCAACAAATGAAGCAAAATTAATATATACCGCCTCGTCTATAAAAGGAGAGGGAAAAACATTTATAGCTTTAAATTTAGCACTAGCATATACAACTTTAAATAAAAAATTCTTTTTAATTGGAGCGGATTTCAGAAACCCACAATTGCATGTATACACTGATAATGTTCCTATAAATTGCCTGGGGCTTTCAAATTACTTAAATGATCCAGAAAGTGACTGGAAAGAATATATTCGTTCTGGCGTATTTAAAAATTTTGATTTAAACATACTTTTTTCAGGAGCTATTCCTCCTACCCCTGCAGAGCTATTATCAAATAATCGCTTTGAATTGATGTTAAACGAAGCAAAAACTAAATTTGATTATATTATTGTTGATACTGCTCCAATTGCTTTAGTTACTGATACTCTATTAATTTCTAAATATGCAGATATTATATTATATTCCATAAGATCAGAATATACCGAAAAAAACCTTTTAAGTTATTCGAAAGAACTACACCAGAATTCAAGGCTACATAATATGGCTTATGTATTAAACGGGGTTAGTTTCAACACCTCATATAATTACGGATATGGTTACGGATATGGCAATAAACTTAAAACATCTAAGAAAAGGTTGAAAAAATAATTCTATTATAAAAAGCCTATTTTCACTAATCTTCAAAATAACATATTTATTTATTCTTTATAAAACGTTAATTCTAATAATTTATGAGGTATTTGATTATTTTATTTTTTTCCTATATGAAATAATGCATCTCCTTGGTTCACCAACGGGTGATTATTAATACAAAATACATAACCATCAAAAGGTGCTTTTACTACCGTACTTCTGTTACCATAAGCGTCTGTAATATATCCCAACACCTGATCCTTTTCAATATCTTCTCCATTATGTATATTAGACGTGAAAATCCCTCCTTTACGTGCTCTTAGCCATTTTCTATCTGTTAAAGCAACTGTTTTATTTTTGTTTTTAGTTGCTAATGAATGTGTGTCAATCATTCCATATTTCCCTAAAATTCGCAATGCTCCATTAATACCCTCATTAATTGAAAGTTCATCAAAACGCATACTTTCTCCTCCTTCGAATATTAGTATTGGTGTATCTTGTTTTTCTGCAATTGCTCGGAATGATTTCTTAATTAAGTTCGATTCAAATTGAATAGGTGCATTAAATATTTTGGCTAACTTTTTACTTTTCAAACAATTTGGCGTGTACCTAATTTGTGGATAATTGCTACGCATAGCCCCACCAGTATGAAAATCGATTCCAAAATCTATATGTGGTAAAATTTCATGTGTATGGTAATAAGCTATTCTTCCCGCTAAAGACCCTGATTTAGATCCTGGAAAACTTCTGTTTACATCTTTCCCATCAGGTAATTCTCTTGAAAAATGTATAAACCCGTACACATTTAATAACGGAATTACAATCACACAACCTTTTTTAATATTGGCAAAATATTCATTTACTAACATTCGTTTACAGGTTTCCACCCCATTAATTTCATCGCCGTGTAACCCTCCTTGTAATAAAACTGTTGGCCCTTTTTCTTTCCCATTAAAGACATAGACAGGAATTTTTATAGGCGTTCCTGTTGGTAAGGAACCAATAGGTAATTTAATTACTTTGTTTTCCCCTGGCGCTATAATTGTATCGTATATATGCTTTGTGCTATTTACCGGCATTCTTCTCAATTAGTTTGATGATTTTTCCTGCAACATTTACTCGTGTGGCTTTTTCAATTCCTTCTAATCCAGCAGTTGAATTCGCTTCAATAACTAAGGGACCGTTTTTAGAACGAATCAAGTCAATTCCTGCAACATCTAAACCTAAACATTGTGCCGTTCGTACTGCAATTTCTTTTTCTTCGGAAGTCATTTCAATTACCGATGTACTTCCTCCACGATGTACATTACTTCTAAAATCTTTTCCATTGCTACTACGCTTCATACTTGCTACAACCTCACCTCCAACTACATAAGCACGAATGTCTTCTCCGTTAGATTCTTTTACAAACTCTTGTATTAAAATTGGCTTGTTTAAACTGTGCATAGTTTCTATAATAGAAATAGCTGATTTCTTACTTTCAGCTAACATCACCCCTAATCCGTGAGTTCCTTCGAGGAATTTAATAATACACTGCTCTCCATCCAGTAAGTCCAATTGTTCTTTTAACAACAAGGTATTTTTAGTGTAAAGCGTTTTCGGAATTGGAATACTATTTTTTACCATATGCTGCATAGTAAAGAGCTTATTACGCGACAGTAAAATACCCTGAGAACTTGCAATCGTATAACTACCTGTTTTCTCGAATTGGTTTACAATTGCTAATCCATGTTCTGTATGTGAAGCTCCTATTCTTGGAATTATCGCATCAGAAAAATTGGTGATATCATCATTGTTGAAAAATATTTTTGGCTTGTTTTGATCAAATAAAATTGCACACTGTGTATGGTCAACAATTCTAATGTAATGCCCCATTTTAGAAGCCTCATTAAACAAACGTTGTGTAGAGTATAAACTCCCACTAACTGATAAAAGGAATATTTTCATTCGGAATAGTATAAATACAGGCTAAATATAATCATAGTTTACTTTACATACATTCTAAATAAGTGATAAAAACACCTGATATTTTTGTTTAGCGTCTTATAAAATTTAAATTTGCTTGAATTTCACTAACTCAAAATATACAATGAGCGGATTATTAAAATCATCGATTGGAAGAAAGTTTGCTATGGCAATCTCTGCATTCTTCCTAATGTTTTTCTTATTACAACATTTTGTAATTAACATAACATCAATTTTTCCAGACCATGGAGAAACTTTTAACAACCTTTCTCATTTTATGGGAACCAACCCTTTAATACAATATGTAATGCAACCTGTATTAATATTCGGAGTTATTTTTCACTTTGTAATGGGGTTTGTATTAGAAATTAAAAACAGAAATGCACAAAAAGTAAGCTATGCACAAAACAATGGAGCAGCAAATTCTACTTGGATGAGTAGAAACATGATCTGGTCAGGTTTAGCAATTTTAGCTTTTGTTGTATTACACTTTATTGACTTCTGGTTTCCTGAATTAAACACAAAGTTTATTCAAGGTGATTGGTCAGGATTACACAATGGAGAATTAAGATATTTCCATGAATTACAAGAAAAATTCCATAACCCTGCAAGAGTAGGTGCTTATGTTGGAGCTTTTGCTTTCTTAGCAATGCACTTATTACACGGATTCAATTCTGCTTTCCAATCAATGGGAGCAAACAACAAATACACTAAAGGGTTGAAAACTTTTGGTAAACTTTACGCTATCTTAATTCCTGTAGGATTTATGATTATTGCATTGTTTCACCATTTCAATCATTCACATTAATACAAAATTAGTATGGCTTTAGATTCAAAAACACCGAAAGGTCCATTAAAAGATAAATGGACTTCTTATAAAAATAATATTGATTTAGTAAATCCAGCTAACAAACGTAACATTGATGTTATTGTGGTTGGAACAGGGTTAGCAGGAGGTTCTGCCGCTGCTACTTTAGCTGAATTAGGATATAACGTAAAAGCTTTTGCTTATCAAGATTCTCCACGTAGAGCGCATTCAATTGCTGCACAAGGAGGAATCAATGCGGCAAAAAACTACCAAGGAGATGGTGATTCATCTTACCGCTTATTTTACGATACTGTAAAAGGTGGTGATTACCGTTCTCGTGAATCAAACGTACACCGTTTGGCTGAGGTTTCTGCAAACATTATTGATCAATGTGTCGCACAAGGAGTACCTTTTGCACGTGATTATGGTGGAATGTTAGACAACCGTTCTTTTGGAGGGGTATTAGTTTCAAGAACTTTTTACGCTAAAGGACAAACGGGACAACAATTATTATTAGGAGCTTATTCTGCAATGAACCGTCAGATTGCTCGTGGTAAGATTGAAATGTTCAATCGTCATGAAATGTTAGATGTTGTAAAAGTTGATGGTAAAGCGCGTGGAATTATTGCACGTAACTTAATTACCGGAGAAATTGAACGTCACTCAGCACATGCTGTTGTAATTGCTTCTGGTGGTTACGGTAACGTATATTTCTTATCTACAAATGCAATGGGTTCTAATGCTACTGCAGCATGGAAGATTCATAAAAAAGGAGCCTATTTCGCAAACCCTTGTTATAC
>Ga0209291_1001588_pt1 | contig 19970 bp, 19 predicted proteins | sample GOMGulsemesocosm_FD_184633 | JGI IMG/M metagenome (GOLD analysis project Ga0209291, IMG submission 184633) | Methane-oxidizing microbial communities from mesocosms in the Gulf of Mexico - GOM9B Gulf of Mexico (SPAdes) (version 2) | ecosystem: Environmental > Aquatic > Marine > Cold seeps...
AAATATATTACTAGGTATTACTGGAGGTATTGCTGCTTATAAAACAACATATTTAGTTCGACATTTTATAAAAGCAGGTGCACATGTTAAAATTATCATGACACCTGCTTCTAAGGATTTTGTCACCCCGCTTACGCTTTCAACCTTATCCAAGAATCCTGTATTCTCTTCATTTACGAATGAAGAGGATGATAATGATTTATGGAACAATCATGTAGATTTAGGATTGTGGGCGGATATATTTGTTATAGCTCCTGCTACAGCAAATACTATGTCAAAAATGGCAACAGGTAATTCCGACAACTTTTTATTAGCAACTTATTTATCGGCTAAATGTCCTGTATATTTTGCTCCTGCAATGGATTTGGATATGTATAAACATCCATCTACAAAAACCTCCTTTAAGGCGTTAAAATTATTTGAAAATATAATTATCCCTGCCGGTTCTGGTGAACTAGCAAGTGGTTTGGTTGGTGAAGGGCGTATGGCTGAGCCAGAGGAAATAGTGTCCTTTATTGAAAGGGATATTTTAAGCAAGCTACCTTTACGAAATAAAAAAGTGTTAATTACCGCTGGCCCAACTTACGAAGCTATTGATCCGGTGCGTTTTATCGGGAACCATTCTTCTGGTAAAATGGGTTTTGAATTAGCAAAAGTAGCAGCTAATTTAGGTGCTGAGGTTATTTTAATTTCTGGCCCAACAAAAGAAACACTTTCAAATTCTTTAGTAAATCTAATATCAGTAACATCTGCAGAAGAGATGTATATCACAGCTCATAAACATTTTGAAACAGTTGATGTTGCTATTTGTGCGGCTGCAGTTGCAGATTATAAGCCAAAAAATGTTGCTACTCAGAAAATAAAAAAGCAAGAAGTTACGTTTACAATTGAGTTAGAAAAAACAAAAGATATTTTAGCTTCTTTAGGAGCTATTAAAGAAGAGCAATTATTAGTTGGTTTTGCTTTAGAAACGAATAATGAAGTAGAAAATGCAAAAGGAAAGCTAAAAAAGAAAAATTTAGATTTTATTGTATTAAATTCGTTACAAGATAAAGGTGCTGGGTTTGGAAAACCAACCAATAAAATCACAATTATTGACAAAGATGAATCATTAATTGCTTTTGAATTGAAATCCAAAACTGCGGTAGCCCATGATATAATAAATCATCTTTTGGGTAAAATGTAGTTATAAGTAGTAAAAATTAATATGCTTAGGTTGGATATTATGTCAATCATAACAGCTAAATAAAATTATAAAATAGTATGCGTAAGTTATTATCAGGTTTTTGTTTATTGCTAAGCGTATTTTTTACAAATGCACAGGAATTAAATTGTACCCTAGTAATTAATGCAGAGCAAACGGGAAAACAAAACCAGCAAATTTTTAAAACTTTAGAGCGCTCATTAAATGATTTTATTAATAAAACTACGTGGACTAATAAAATAATTTCCCCAGAAGAACGTGTTAATTGTGGTATGGTTATTACCATTACTGAGTTTAATGTTGATAATTTTTCGGCAACGCTTCAAGTGCAATCCTCACGACCAGTTTTTAACTCAACCTATAGTTCTCCTGTATTTAATTTTAATGATAAGGACTTTAATTTTAATTATGTTGAATTTCAGAACTTAACCTTGAACCCTAACCAGTTTAATTCAAATTTAGTTTCTGTAATTTCATATTATGCCTATGTTATATTAGGGATGGATGCAGATACTTTTTCGAAAAAAGGAGGGACGGAATACTATAGTCAAGCAAAAAATATATTAAGTGTAGCGCAATCAAGTGGTTTTAAAGGATGGAACCCGGTTGATGGAGCACAAACACGATACCAATTGATGGATCAATTACAGTCTTCATCATATGTTGAGTATAGAAATGTGTTGTATGCTTATCACAGAACTGCTTTAGACGAAATGAATGCTAATCAGAAAAAAGCTAAAGAACGTATAATTTTAGCACTCAATCAGTTTAAAAGACTTCATGCAAGACGTGCGAATTCCTTTATTCAACGAATTTTCTTTGACGCAAAAGCTGATGAAATTGAACAAATTTTCAGTGGGGGACAAAGTGTTAAGATAACTGATTTAGTAGATTTGTTAAATAGAATTTCGCCAAATAACTCTTCTAAGTGGAAAAACATTAAGTTTTAGATTTTACAGAAAACTCATTGTAAACGACCATTTAAATAAACTGTCGAGTGAAATCGAGACCTTAGTACTAATCTGTTTTTATAAAAATTCATTTAAATAAAAATAGACCCAAAAAATATATAAAAAGTGTTAACTAATCTATCCATAAATAACTTTGCATTAATTGATTCATTAGAGGTTTCCTTTACGGACAAATTTTCTATAATTACCGGAGAAACCGGTGCTGGGAAATCAATATTATTAGGTGGTTTAGGGTTGATTTTAGGAAAACGTGCAGATTTATCGGTAATTAATGATAATGCATCGAAGTGTATTGTTGAAGCCGAGTTTGCTATAGAAAACTACAAGCTTCAAAAAGTATTTAAACAATCTGAATTAGATTATGAAGCAAATACTATAATCCGAAGAGAAATTCTTCCTTCTGGAAAATCAAGAGCATTTATAAATGATTCACCAGTTTCACTACAAGTACTTAAAACAATTAGTGAGCAATTAATTGATATTCATTCACAGCATCAAACGTTACAACTTATCGATAATACATTTCAGTTTGAAGTAATTGATGCTTTAGCCAAAAATGAAGGAAGACTAATTAAGTATACTAAGGCTTTAAAAGTGTGTAGAGTAGTAGAAAAGGAGTTAGAAGAATTATTGCTGCTACAAAAAAGTTCAAATGAAACGCATGAGTATAATTCATTTTTATTGGAAGAATTGCTTGATGCTAAATTAGAAAACCTTAACCAAGAAGTATTAGAGCAAGAGTTAGAGCAATTGAGTAATGTAGAAACAATTCAGCAACAATTACTACACTCAAATCAATTGTGTTCTAATGAGCAATTAGGGGCATTAAATTCTTTGGCAGAGCTAAAGTCTGGGCTACGTAGTATTTCTGATTTTTCACCTACTTATAAATCTTTATACGAACGAATAGAGTCGATTCATATTGAATTGGAGGATGTGTTTGTAGAGTTGGAAGATGTACAACAGAGTATAGAGGTTAATCCAGAGCGATTGCAAGAACTTACTGATGCACTAAATAAATTACAAGGTTTATTGCAAAAGCATCATGTAGGATCAATAGAAGAGTTGTTAGTAATTCAAAATGATTTGGATGATAAAGTAGGAGTTGTTGCTAATTTAGATGAAACAATAGCGGCTAAAAAGAAAGCGGTTTCAGATCAGCAAAAAAATGTAAGTGCCTTAGCTAAAGAATTACATGATAACAGAGAAAAAGCTATACCAAAACTGATACAGCAGTTGGAGAAAATTTTGGTAAACCTTGGTATGGAAAATGCGCGATTTGAAATTACTATTAATCAGGAAGATCGATTTTTATCAAATGGAAACGATGTGTTGTCCTTTTTGTTTTCTGCTAATAAAGGAGGAAATTTTAACGAGCTTAAAAAGGCTGCTTCTGGTGGAGAGTTGTCAAGGATAATGTTGGCAATAAAGGCTATTTTATCTAAATACAAACATTTACCTACCATAATGTTTGATGAAATTGATACTGGAGTATCTGGTGATGTTGCATATAAAATGGGAATGTTGATGCAGTATATGAGTGAAAATATGCAAGTGTTTAGTATTACGCATTTATCACAAATAGCGAGTAAAGGAACAAGTCATTTTAAAGTGTATAAAGAAGATATTGACGGAAAAACAAAGTCAAATTTAAAGCACTTATCTCATCAAGAGCGTATTAATGAAATTGCTGAAATGATAGGAGGTAAGGAACTTACAGAAACTGCACTCAATCATGCAAAAGAATTGCTTAGTAATTAAAATTTTTACTTTTGCCTTTTTTACAAGTCTTCGAATTCATCATAATTATTTTCTAACGTCGTTTCATGTTATAGACTAAAATTTTGTGTAATACTTCAGTTTGATTTATCGATTATGACTAATCAGTTTTTATAATATTTAAATTAAATTTGTGATGTTATAAATTTTCTTATTTTTATTACCTAATTCATGATGTATTATGGCACAAATTTCAAAATCTTCAAATACTTTTCTAAAAGCGTTAGCTAAAAATAATAACAGAGAATGGTTTGCTGATCATAAGGATGAGTTTAAAGAACATGAAAAAAATACAAAGTTATTTTTTCAAGCTGTACTTGAGAAATTAAAAGTAACTGATGATGTTGAGGCATATAAAATGATGCGTATTTATAGGGATGTCCGTTTTTCGAAAGACAAAACACCATATAAAGCACGTTTTGCAGGAGGTTTTAAAAGAAGTTCGGAACGACTTCGTGGAGGATATTTTTTGAATTTAGAACCTGGTAATTGTGCTGTTGGCGGTGGTTTTTACGGTCCAAATCCAGCGGATTTATTGCGAATAAGAAAAGAGTTTGAGTTAGATGCAGTCGAGATTAATGATATTTTATCGGCTAAAAAGTTTAAACAAGTTTTCCCTAACGGAATTCAAGGAGAAGGGGTAAAAACTGCACCAAAAGGATTTGATAAAAATAATGAGGCAATAGTGTTGATTCGTAAAAAGCAATTCTATGTAATGAAATCATTTACGGATGCTGAAATGACTTCGGAAAATTTTGTTGATGAAGTGGTGGAGGTGTTTGTAACACTTCGCCCATTTTTTGATTATATGAGCGAAGTATTAACTACAAATTTAAATGGGGAATCAATTTTAGACGATTAAATTAACCAGCTTTCGGTAAATCTTCTGCGTATTCTAATAGTATAACATTGTCTTTTAAGCGCTCAATGACTAGGTGCATCATGCGTTTGTTTAAAGCAGAAGAATTCGTGGTGTAATGTCTGTATTCTTCTAATGAAAAAACACCAATAATCATTCCTTTTAATGAGTTTCGGAATTTGACATCTCGTTGAATTGCATTTTCAATGTAATGTAGTTTTTTGTCAGTAGACAAACTGTAAAATACATTCTTATGCTTTTTTGCATAATTTTTAAATGCTTCGATAAGTAATTCCTTTTGAAACTGAATAGATGGCCTTAAAGTTGCATTTTGAAAATGCTCATCTGCCGACATATTGTTATTAAGTGTTGTGGTTTTTACACCTAATCTAATCTTTAATAAATCATTTGTTCTGTTATCCATAATTTACAAAGTATTGGTTTACCCTAATTTACAAATTAAAGGAGTTGGTTTAGTATTGCTGTATTCGGAGTTATTAACCAAGTTGTAAACAAAAAAAGCGATTCCGTTAGGAATCGCTTTTTAGTATGGTATGTGTTTAAGAGTTTTTACTCATAAATTGCTATTAAATACCTTGTTCAGCCAATAATGTTTTTAGTTCAGAGCTTGAAGGTCTTGGTGCATCAGCAGAAACAATATTTCCGTTAGGATCTAATAAAATAAATCTTGGAATACTATTTACGGCATAATCAACTGCAAATTTTGATTGAAAATTATTGTCAGCAAATAATTGAACACCTGTCATTTCTTTTTCTTTTATCATATTTACCCACGCTTCATGAGCGTTTTGCCTGTCCACAGAGATACTTACAAACTCAATGTTTTTACCATGAAATTCTTTTTCAACTTCTTTTAAGAAAGGAATTTCCTTTTTACAAGGTCCGCACCAAGTTGCCCACATATCAATATAAACAAATTTCCCTTTCAAGTCAGCTAATGAAGTAGTGCCTCCAGCATGATTCTCATAGTTTTCAAAAGTAGGAGATGGAGTTCCAACTAATTCTTTCATTTTTTGTTTAGTTGTAAACATTTCTGCTAACTGCTTAGACATTCCTTCTATGGATTTAATCTGATTAGCTACAGTTACACTATCTAATAAGCTACTACCAGCATTTAGGGTATTCAAATATTCCTTTTTGAAAACATCAATACCTGAATTAAATGAAGCTTGGTCTCCAGAAATTAATGTTTCATAATCTAGGTTTTCTTTTAATAAAGTAAGTTGTGAGAATAGTTCATTAGCTTGAGCTCCTTCTCCTGTAAATTTGATTGATTCATCAAATTCTTTAGTGTCAAGAGTCATATTAATATGAAGCGCTTTTTTCACATAAATGATTGCTGATTCATTATTGTCGTGGATAATATATTGTCCATTATCAATTCTTAAAGTGTCAGAAAAGACACCTTGCTCATCTACAGAAATTTCCTTAATTACATCTCTACCTTTTACGATAGTTAATTTATCACTTTTTTTATTTGTTATTTTCCCTGTAAACAGGGTGTAATCTACAGGTTTTACTTCTTCTTTTTTACAAGAAACAATAGCTAAAGTTGCTAAAGCGAAAACAATTTTTTTCATTTTAATTTTATTTTGATTGTTATAATTTTGTTTGACGTTAAAAATGAATAGAAGTTACAAAACTCTCACATTTTTAATTTGGAAGTTAAAAATACAAGAAAAATATTAAGTTTTACTAATTACGTATCATAATGTTTGGAAATCAGTTGGGCAAAGTCGATTTTTGGTGTCCGAATCTAAATAAATAATTATGACACATTATATTGGTACGAGCCATTTAAGCTTATCAGACATACAGACAATTGTTTTAGAGAATAAAAAAATAGCGTTGTCAGAGGAAGCTATCGAAAACATTAAAAAATGTAGAGCTTATTTAAATGATAAAATGGAACGTGAATCGGCTCCGATTTATGGTATCAATACTGGGTTTGGTTCTTTATGTGATGTGAAAATTGATAAAGAAAATTTAACATTATTACAAGAAAACCTTGTACGATCTCATTCATGTGGTACAGGAGATAGAGTACCTCAAGAAATAGTGAAGCTAATGTTGTTACTTAAAATACAAAGTTTAAGTTACGGACATTCAGGAGTACAATTAGTAACAGCAGAACGATTGGTAAGCATGTTCAATGAGGATATTTATCCTGTTATATACACTCAAGGGTCACTTGGTGCTTCTGGTGATTTAGCACCTTTGGCGCATTTAGCCTTGCCTTTGATAGGAGAAGGAAGGGTGGTATATAATGATGAGGAAATAACATCTGCTGTTTTGTTTGAAAAATTTGGATGGACAAAAATTGTATTACAGTCTAAAGAAGGGTTGGCCTTATTAAACGGAACACAATTCATGAGTGCTTATGGAGTGTATAATTTATTAAAAGCCTATAAGTTATCATATTTTGCTGATGCAATTGGAGCCATTTCTTTAGAAGGGTTCGATGGAAATAAATCACCATTTTTAGCGCACTCACATATCATACGTCCGCATAATGGACAATTGAAAACAGCAGAAAGAGTGTTGTCCTTTTTAGAAGGTAGTGAGTTGATAGAGGAAGGGAATAAAGCGGTTCAAGATCCATACTCATTCAGGTGTATGCCTCAGGTACATGGAGCATCAAAAGATACGTTAGCATTTGTTAAGAAAACCTTTGAAACGGAAATCAATTCTGTAACCGATAATCCAAATATCTTTATCGAAGAGGATATGGTGATTTCTGCTGGGAATTTCCATGGACAACCATTGGCTTTAGGGGCTGATTATTTAGCCATTGCAATGGCGGAATTAGGAAGTATCTCAGAGCGAAGAACCTATCAGTTAATTTCAGGATTAAGAGGTTTACCAGCATTTTTGGTAAATGAACCAGGGTTAAATTCAGGGTTTATGATTCCACAATATACGGCAGCAAGTATAGCAAGTGCAAATAAGCAGTTGTGTACACCGTCAAGTATTGATTCCATTGTATCAAGTAACGGGCAAGAAGATCATGTAAGCATGGGAGCAAATGGTGCTGTAAAATGTAAAACAGTTATTGATAATGTTGAGCGAATTTTAGCAATAGAATTACTTAATGCTACACAAGCAATTGCATTTAGAAAGCCTTTAAAATCATCGACATTTATTGAAACTATGGTAAGCGCATATCGTAATGAAGTTCCTTTTGTTGAGAAAGATCGTTTGTTACATGATGATATTCAAAACTCAATTGCTTTTATACAAAATTTTGTTTTAGATAAAGAAGTACTATTTGATTAAACAATAAACTCAATCATAAAAAAGGAGCTATTTTTAATAGCTCCTTTTTTTATCGTCTGATTTTAAAACCAGTAAATTGATGTGCTTTTTTAGGTATTTCAATACTGACTTGATCAACTTTTGATAGGGGAGATCCAATTGTTTCTAGCCAGTTTATGAAATCTTTTAAGGCTTCTTCTTTTCCTGTGGTTTCTATATAAACCGATCCGTCATTTTTATTCATTACAAAGCCTATAAGTCCTAGTTTTGTTGCTCTTTCTTGAGTATACTTTCTAAACCATACTCCTTGAACTTTACCTATTACATAAATGTTATAGCTTTTCATTATATAACAGGAACAGGGTTTTTATATTCGTTAATTGCTACAAAAGTAAAATGGCCAGTAACCGCTAATTCTCTTTCATTTGAATACATTCTTTCAGTAAAAATATTTACTTGAATTTTACAACTTGTATTTCCTACTTTAACAACTTTCGCAACTAATTCAATAATACTTCCTTCAGGGATTGATTTATCAAAATCAATCCTGTCAGAAGAAATAGTTACCATTCTTTTTCTACTAAATCGTGTAGCACAAATAAAAGAAGCTTCATCCATTAACTGTAAGGCAGTTCCTCCGAAAAGGGTTCCATAATGATTGGTAGTATTTGGGAATACAGCTTTAAAGATTCTTGTTTCTGATAGTTCTATGCGTTCATCAATAGTCATTTTTTCTGTATGTTTTTAGTTAGTTTCAGTAAGTAATGGTTTTTGTAAATGTTTTAATTCATTTTACAGCAAACAATAATTAATCAAAGCATACTCGTAGGTTAAAATTATACTAATGAGTATGCAGACATATATACATTACTTACTTTTGTGGTAAAGATAGTTGATATGAATATAATAGATAGCCTTAAATGGCGATATGCTACTAAAAAATTTGATGACACTAAATATGTGCCTGATGAAAAATTAGCGATAATAAAAGAAGCATTTTCACTTACAGCATCCTCTTATGGATTGCAACCAGTTAAAATGGTTGTGATAAGTGATAAAGAATTACAAAAAGAGTTGGTGCCACATTCCTATAATCAAGAGCAGGTTGCTCAGGCATCACATGTATTGGTAATTTGTATTGAAAATACTGTAGATGAGGCTTATATTAGAGCTCATTTTGAGAATGAGAAAAATATCAGAGGAACTTCTGATGCTGTTTTAGATTCTTTTCGTTCGTATCTAATAGATAGCTTTTCGAGTAAAAAACCTTTAGAAATAAAAGAATGGGCTACCAAGCAAGCTTATATTACTTTAGGTAATCTGTTGGCAGTTTGTGCTTTAGAAGAAGTTGATTCCTGTCCTATGGAAGGTTTTTTACCAGAAAAATATGATGAACTATTGAATTTGAAAAACAAAGGACTTTCATCAGTGTTAGTTTTGCCAATTGGGCAACGATCAGATGATGATATGTTTTCTGGTTTTAAAAAAGTAAGAAAACCAATAGACGCTAATGTTATTACAATGTAGTATTTGGTAAGGTTATTGTGATTTAAATAATAGAAATAATTAATAATTTGAAGAATGAAGAATGTTGTAATGTTGCTATTTTTATTTGTTAGTAGTTGTTTTTATGCGCAAGAACATGGTAATAGATTAGTTTGGGAAACAGATTTTGAGGTGGCAAAAAATCAATCAAAATTAGAGAATAAGCCTATTTTAATATTATTTACGGGTAGTGATTGGTGTCAGCCTTGTAAGAATCTTAATAAAGACTTTTTTCAATCTGAACCATTTATTGCAAAATCTAAAAAGTTTGTATTATTATTAGTAGATTTTCCTAGAAAGAAAGAATTAATTAGTCTTGATCAAGAAAGAGCTAATAAAGTTTTAAGTTCTAAATATGGAGTAAGATCGTTTCCCACAATCATAGCTGTAAATTATAAAGGAGCGATAATAGATAAAATTAAGAGCTATTCCTCAGGTAGGGATACCCATTACCATTTTGAATTTATCGACAAAATTTTGAAATGATTTTTTAAATTTATAGTAAAAAAAAGGAAGGCTTTAGCCTTCCTTTTTTATGTCTGAATATATAACCAATAACTTATAGTTCTTAACTAAATTATTTCTACACACTTTTCATGTTAACTTGAGAAAACATTTAGTTTGTAGTTGTTTAAAAATCAATTTAAATATGTGTCTAAATGTCAAACTTATTTTTAGTTATTAACAAGTGTTCTGTAATTAGTTATACAAAAAGTTATAAGAAGTATTTGATGTTTTGTTTGATGAATTAATAAATGTTACCCTATTTAGTTGTGTTATGTATCGATAGACAACCTCTTTTAATCCGATATATTTAGATAATTAGCATTTTTATTAAGAAATTCTCATTTTTAATTTTGGTAAAGAGTAATTTTATTATATATTTAGAATAAGTTTAACTCCCATTAAATTTACAGCTTATGAAATCTTACTACTTATCTCTGTTTTTCACGTCAATAGTTTTTTCCCAACAAGGAGTTGGAATAGGAACCACTAATCCACAACAAAAATTACATATAGCTTCGTCAACAGGTACTATGCGTGTTGAAAGTTTAAATGATGTAAATAATAGCTATAATGGCGGAGATGTTAATGGTGATTTAGATAAAACAAACGATACCTTTCCGTTGTATGTTGATGGGAATGGAGTAATGACCCTTGAATTTGTGCCATTGTACAATAGTGAATATTCCGATGCTTTAGATCATGCTTCTCTACCAACTAGTGATGTTACACTTTTGCCTAATGATGGAGACGGTGTTGCAACTGAAAAATTATTCACATATACTGTAACTGTAAACAGAGCTGCTATATTGGAAGTAAAGTATAATTTAAGCTTTGAAGTTTATCAAGATGTTTTAGAAAACAAAGTTACAGATTATATAGCGCGACGTATATCTACTTATTTTAAAATAGATGGATTACCTACTAACAGAAAATATGGGCCAGCATCTAAATGTTATGCTAATCAATCTTTAGAGGGTACAGTAGGTATGATGTATAATGTATGTACAGCATATATGTTTTTACCTGCAGCAGGTACGTATGACGTAAGTTTTTACGGAGAAGTTTCAGCAGGAGTAAAAGCTGGGGGGCCAGGATTAAATACAGAACCAACTCATGTAAAGTTCGCAGTTGGTAATGATTCTTTATTATTTAGATTACACTAAAATTTTATATTTATGAAAAAAGCATTATTAATAATAGCCTTAATTCCGTACGCAATAGTAGCCCAAGTTGGTATAGGAGTAACAAGTCCAGATGAAGAATTACATATAGGGGGAACAACGTCTACCATTAGGATAGAAGCATTAAACTCTGTGAATAATATAAATAATGATGGGGTGAAATTAGCTCCTGTTTATGTTGATGGAAATGGTGATTTGACCATAACTCCACCTAACGGAACAGGAGGTGTGCCTTTAAATTTTTTAATTGATACGCCTAATTTTATTCCTAATAACCCGCAACCATTATTTTTTGCAGGACATCAGGTAAGCCCAGGTGTGGTAATTAATAATAATATAGGTGATACAGTTGTTGAAAAATTTCTTCAAAGTGTTACATTTACAGTACCACAAACTGCTGTTGTAGAGGTTAAATATGGAGTTAGTGTTATTATTTCAGGTTCTGATTTAACTATTCCAGCAATGTCGTATATCACAGATAACGCTGCTAGATCTATACAAACGTTCTTTTGTTTTGATATCAATAATGATGGGTTGGATGCTACAGAAAAATCTAATCAGTATGGGCAAAAAGGGCAGTTTTATGCTTCTAACTTTGGGGGGGCAGGTGGATATCCGTATATGAATAGTCAAGGATACGCCACATTACCACCTGGTACACATTCAATACACTTTTTTGGTGTAGTAGGAGGTTCGGCAACCAACTTTACAAGTGTAGGTATTGGTGGAGCAACTGATTATTTAAAAATGAGAGTTTATAATTAAGAAAAAATATAATTATATGAAAAATATATACTATTTATTATTTGGAGTAATAATGTCTCAAATGTCCTATGCTCAAGTAGGTATAAATACAACAACTCCTCAACAAGAGTTACATATAGCAGGTAATACCTCTAATGTGAAAGTAGATGGTTTAAATACTACTAATAATGTTGATAATTTAGGAATAGGGAGTACAACTAAAGTTTATGTTGATGCTCAAGGAGATTTAACATTAGCCACATCTACTAGAAATGTAGAAATAATGTATGATCATGAAAATTATTTAATGGATGTTGAAGATCCAACAAATATAATTGTTCAAACAGGGTGGGGATTTGGTTATAATCCAGGAGGTATACCTACAGATGGTTTGGCAGCAAAGTTTACTTTAACAAAACCTGCAATTATTGAAGTAAATTACACTGTATCATGGAGTATTTATAAAACTGCTTCTGCTTCTGGAAGAATAGCAGATGAACATGCAAGAGTTGTACAAACAGGAATTTATTTTAGACAAAATGATTACTTAGGACCAGCAGTTATCAATGATCATGATGGCAATCCTATTAATGGAGGTCCTTGGTGTATTGATATGGATTCGGGAGGTATAAATTGCTTAGAACAAGCGGGATTGTTAGGTATTAATGGTCAATTTTACAATAACAGCAATGCAAAAAGAGGTGAGTATAAAGACTTTCATACTACAGCGTCAGATTATGTAAAGTTAGGCCCAGGAACTTATACCGCTATGTTTGCTGTTCAATTGGCAGTTGGTAGTACTGTTGGTACAGGAGCAGTTAGAATGTATTTAGGATCAGGTAAAGATGATTTGCAAATTATTGCTCATTATTATGATTAAAACTAAGGCTTGTATAAACAAAAAAGGAACGTTTTAGCGTTCCTTTTTTTATGTAACTAAATGATAGTTTTATTCGTAACTAGTATAATCAACAATCTCTAATCCGTAACCAATCATTCCTACACGTTTTTCATGTTGATTGGTGTTGGAAATAAGGTTTAGCTTATGTATGTCTAGATCGTGTAAAATTTGTGCACCAATACCAAAATCTTTAATATCCATTTTAATTCTCGGTGCTCTAATATTACCTTCTGATTGGTTTGATTTTAATTTTTCTAGTCTACTTAATAAGTTTAGGGAAGGACTTTCTTGGTTAATAAACACATAAGCTCCTTTTTCAGATTTATTAATTAACTCAAAGATACCTTCTAGTTTCTTATCCGTATTAAAGGTAAGCGTGTCTAATATGTCATTGTTTACTAAAGTAGAGGTTACACGAACGGTTACTGCTTCATCTTCGGTCCAAGTTCCTTTTGTAAGAGCTAAATGAACTTGATTGTTTGTTGTTTGTTTGTATGCTCTTAGGCGATAAGTTCCAAAACGTGTTTGTATTTCAAAGTCTTCTTTCTTTTCTATTAAAGAATCATGTTCCATTCTATAGGCAACTAAGGCTTCAATAGAAACGATTTTTAAGTCGAATTTTTTTGCAACTTCCATTAATTGAGGCAAACGAGCCATAGAACCATCTTCGTTCATGATTTCTACAATTACACCAGCTGGTTTTAGGCCAGCCAAACGTGCAAAATCAATAGCCGCTTCTGTGTGTCCTGTTCTACGCAATACACCACCTTCTTTTGCTTTTAGTGGAAATATATGCCCTGGTCTGTTTAAATCATGTGGTTTGGTGTCGTTTTCAGTTAATGCTTGTATGGTTTTTGCTCTATCTCCTGCAGAAATACCTGTAGTAACTCCTTTACCGTTTAAATCAACGGAAATAGTGAAGGCAGTTTCCATGGGGTCTGAACTATTACTAGTCATCATGTTCAGTTTTAACTCATCACATCTGTGTTCTGTAAGTGGAGCACAAATAAGGCCTCTACCATGAGTAGCCATAAAGTTGACCATTTCGGGAGTTATCTTTTCTGCTGCGGCAACAAAATCTCCTTCATTTTCTCTGTCTTCATCATCTACAACAATGATTACTTTACCTTTTCTGATATCTTCAATAGCATCATGTATGCTATCAAGTTGTATTGTTGAGTTATTGTTTGTTGTTGTCATTGTGTTTGTCGTTAAGTAAGATTAGAATCTCCTTTATTATTTTTTGATATTTTGGTCCAGAGGGTACTGAAAAAAGTAGTTATTCCATCTGTATTAAAAACACCTTTGTCTGATGTAGCATTTCTAGTAAGGACAATACCTAAAGGAAGGATGATAACTGTAGATAGCCAAGCTCCTAAAAAAGTTGGTAAAGCTCCTTTTTCGGCACTGTTTTCTGCAAAAATCCCTATAAAATAATATGTTAAAAATAGTAGTATGGCTATAACCATGGGTAGTCCCATTCCACCTTTACGTATAATGGCTCCTAGCGGAGCTCCTACAAAAAATAATAAAAAACATGAAATAGCTAAGGCGAACTTTTTGTGTAAAGCCATTTTATGTTGGTTTAAATTAGAGGTTGAAAATAGTAAAAGTTTTTCTCTATTTTCAATTTGTGAGTATGAATTTGAACTGTTGCTAACTGCCAGTTGATATATTGCTTTCTTTTCATTGTCATTAAAAAGATCCATTATGTTACCACTAAAAAGAGGGATACTGTCCTTAGTTTCTTTTTTAGTAACAGGGACTTTTTTTCTTTCTTTTTTATTAGTCGCTAGAGTTTTTTTAACAAGGGTGTCTTTAAGTAAATTCTTTCTAAGTTTTTTCTTTTTGGCAATATGAAGTGCTAGCCCATTGTATAAATTATCAATATCCTTGTTGTTGCTAATAGTTATTCGTTGTTCTAAAGAGTCTATTGTAGGAATAAGCTCATTAATTTTTAACATACGATGAGTAACTACATTTGCAGGTGTAGGACCAGTGTTAACTAGTTCTGATAAGTCAAAGTTTTTCGTATATTTCTTAAAATAACTCTTAACATGTGGTCCTCTTTTTCTTTTTAAAGGGTGGCGAGTGTAGACATCATTATAGTAGTTTCCATTATAAAGAACTAGTTGTAGAATGTTAGATTTTTTACTAGAAACAAGTTCGCCAGTTTTGGCTTTTATTACGGTTTCGTTTTTATTATTATTTTTTAAAAATACTGTAACATTTTCAAGTTGATTTCCGTTTTCTCCAAATTTCCTATCAATCTTAATGGTTACTTTTTCGCCAATAGGATTAAACTGCCCGGCTACAATTGCCATAGCTGGGGATTGCATGGCAATATTTCTTCTTAAGTTACGTGATTTATATTCACCCCAAGGGACCACATTGTTAGCAAAGAAAAATGTAGTAATGCTTAAAAGTATAATAAAAACTGATACTCCTCTCATAGCACGTTGTAATGAAATACCAGCGGATTTCATTGCGGCAAATTCATAATTTTCAGCAAAATTACCGAAAATCATGATGGAGGTTAGTAAAATTGTTAATGGGAGTATTAACGGAACGAGAGTAGGAAGTAGGTAAATTAAGAATTTAATTACAATAATTAAATCTAAATCTTTACCCGCTAATTCTTTTACAAAAAGCCAAACCGATTGTAGTATGAAAATGAAAATAAGTATAGTAAAAACGCTAAAAAAGGTTTTTAAAAACGTAGTTAAAATGTATCGGTCTAGTATTTTCAAAATGCCTTACTCGTTAAAATAGTAATCGTTGTATTTATTTCTGTCAAAAATAAATAAACTTTCTGATATAGGCTGGTTTGTTTTAAAACTATTAACAGTTAATGTGGTTACTGTTCCGTTTTTTCCTGTTTCAATTAAGTTATAAATGTTTTTTGTATTAGAGTCAATACCTAAAAGGACATATTTAATTTCTGAATTACTATCAATAGGTATTAATTTAATGTATTGTATAGAGCGTCCTTTAATAGGTAATTTTTTATCCCATAAATATGTATATCCATCCTTGTAAAAAGTCAACATTTCTGAAGGTGTTATTGCGCCTTCGTCTTCTTCATCAGAAGCATTACTTATAGTAACTTCTTCGTCTTCACTGTTAATAGTGTATAGTTTTTTTCCGTCATGAAGTCTTATAACACCTAAGAGATTTAATAAATATTGCTGGTCTTTTAAGTATACGTTCCCTTTATAGCTTTGCTCAATTTGTTCGGCTTCATTATTCAAGCTGTATTTAAAATCGATACTAATGTTTTCATAGCTTTTTACTTTTGCAGAAACCTCTTCTAAGTATTTTTTTGCTTTTTCTGCGTTTTGAGAAAATCCAGAAACACTCATTAATGCTAATAAACCAAATGCTAAATATTTTTTCATAATTTTTTTCTTATTCATTTGCTAATAATTGGTCAAGTGCAATTAAATCCGTTACTAAAACTTGTCTAGCTTTACTTCCTTCAAACGGTCCAACTATTCCTGCAGCTTCTAATTGATCGATTAATCTACCAGCTCTATTATATCCTAATTTTAATTTTCGTTGTAATAAAGAAGCAGAACCTTGTTGAGCGGTAACTAGTACTTCAGCGGCTTCTCTAAATAATTTATCACGCTCTGAAATATTATTATCAAGATTCGTGCCACCGTCCTCTCCAACGTATTCAGGTAATAAATAAGCGTCAGGGTATGCTTTTTGAGCGCCAATAAATTCTGTTATTTTTTCAACCTCAGGAGTATCAACAAAAGCACATTGAATACGAATTAATTCATTTCCTTGGGTGTATAACATATCTCCACGACCAATTAACTGATTTGCGCCTCCTGTGTCTAAAATAGTTTTAGAATCGATACCTGTCATTACCCTAAAAGCAACACGTGCAGGGAAGTTAGCTTTTATCATACCGGTAATTACGTTTACTGAAGGTCTTTGTGTAGCAATTATTAAATGGATACCAATTGCTCTAGCTAATTGTGCTAAACGAGCAATGGGAGTTTCTACTTCCTTACCAGCAGTCATAATTAAATCAGCAAATTCATCGACTACTAAAACTATATATGGTAAAAATTTATGCCCATCATTAGGGTTTAATTTACGTTCTTTAAATTTTTTATTATACTCAACAATATTTCTACAGTAAGCATTTTTAAGCATTTCATACCTATTGTCCATTTCAATACATAATGAGTTTAATGTATTGATTACTTTTGAATTATCGGTAATGATAGCTTCTTCACTATCGGGTAATTTTGCTAAATAGTGTCGTTCAATTTTGTTGAATAAGGTTAGTTCTACCTTTTTAGGATCAACTAAAACAAATTTTACTTCAGCGGGGTGTTTTTTGTATAAAAGTGAAGTTAAAATACAATTTAATCCAACAGATTTTCCTTGTCCCGTAGCCCCTGCCATTAATAAGTGAGGCATTTTTGCTAAATCTACAACGAGTGTTTCATTACTAATGGTTTTACCAAAAGCAATAGGTAGCTGCATTTCTGCTTCTTGAAAATTCTTAGATGCAATTGCTGAGCGCATTGAAACCATTTGAGGTTTTTTATTTGGAACTTCAATACCTACTGTACCTTTACCAGGCATTGGTGCAATAATTCTAATCCCTAATGCTGCCAATGAAAGTGCAATATCATCTTCTAGGTTTTTTATTTTTGATATACGAACACCTGCTTCTGGAACAATTTCATATAAGGTTACTGTAGGGCCTACAGTAGCTTTTATAGTAGAAATTTCAATTTTATAATTTCGTAGTGTAGTAACAATTTGATCTTTATTGTTTTCTAACTCTTCTTGGTTTATGGTAATTCCTTTTCCTCCAGTATAGTCTTTTAATAAGTCAATTGTAGGGAATTTAAAGTGACTTAGTTCAAGAGTAGGGTCAAATTCCCCAAAATCGGCCACTAATTTATCTGATAAGTTATCGGTAACAGTTTTCTCTTCTTCCATTACTTCCACCTTCATGGATAAATCATCATCTTCTGAACTGTTTATAATGATTTCCTCCTTTGGAACTTCCACATCAAGAGTTTTTTCATTTGTTGGGATATCTAATTCAGTTTTAGTAGGAATATCTTCTGTTAAAGAATCTTGTGAAGCTTCTGAGTTTTCACTCATAAAATCTAAAATTATAGCTTCGTCAGAATCCTCAACTACAGAAGTATCATTTTCAATAATTTGTTCTACAGGTTCAACATGTTTTTCTTCTTTGTTTTTATTTAAAAATAGTCCAATGACATCAGTTGTAATTTTAAATCGAGTAATTAAATATGTTAAAAAGAAAAATAACAATAAAATAGCTGTACCTATCTTACCTAAGTAATCTTGTAAAAAGTCATTAGTTTCAAAACCAATAGTTCCACTTAAAATAGAGGTATTGAAAAAACCTAAGAATATCGAAATCCATATAGCTACTAATACACCCCAAAACCATCGTTTTTTTAAAGCTTCAATACTAGTGTTTAATAAAACAGTAATGCCTGATAAACTAATTAAAATGGCGAAAAGGATAGAAGCTATTCCAAATCCTTTATAGATAAAAAAATGTGAGATTGTTGCGCCAAAAATATTTGTAACATTTTCAGTGTCAGATGAACGGGATAAGTGCCCGATTTCACTTTGATCTGTTTTCCATGAAAAAAGATATGAAACAAAAGCAATACACATAAATACCCCAAGAAGGAACAAGAAACTACCTAGGATGGTTTTTTGCTGCTTGTTAAGTGTTGTATTTGATAAAGTAAACTTTGGAAGGTTACTTTTTTTAGGGCTTATTTTTTTCTTTTTTGCCATTCTAGAATAAATTATTTATAAAGCAATAATTTTAGGAATGTAGATAATTAAACCTACAATGGTTGACGCTATTGCTGAAATAAAAACGGCTCCAGCTGCAATATCTTTTATAAGTCCTATTTTGTTATGAAATTCTGGATGAATAAAATCTGCAACCTCTTCAATAGCTGTATTTAGACCTTCAATACTTATAATAAGGCCTATAGATAATATTTGAAACATCCATTCTGTGGAAGATATTTCAAAATAGAAACCTGCGATAGTTAATAGTATAGCAATTGTAAATTGCACTTGTATGCTAGCTTCAGTACGAAGTAAAATTAAGGCCCCTTTACAAGCATATTTTGCTCCTTTCATTCTCCCTTGAATAAAACTATCTTTTTGTTTAGTCATTTAAAATTGTTTAAAGTGCTTCGAAAGCTGCTTTATAATTTGGTTCGTCAACAATTTCTGAGACTTGCTCTGTATGAGTTATTATTCCATTCTCATCAATTACAACTATTGCTCTTGAGTGTAATCCTTCTAAAGGACCATCAATAAAGTCTAAGCCATAAGTTTTCCCAAAACTATTATCTCTAAAATCGGATAAATTTATCACATTCTCTAAGTCTTCAGCTCCACAAAAGCGTGCTTGAGCAAAAGGTAAATCTCTAGAAATACACAATACCGTTACATCATCAATTTCATTTAACTCCTTGTTAAATTGTCGTACTGATATCGAGCAGGGGCTTGTGTCTATACTAGGGAAGATATTTAATACTACAGCTTTACCTTTATAGTCGGCTAATGTTGCAGTAGATAAATCGGTTTTTACTAGTGTAAAATCAGGAGCTTGATCACCAATTTTCGGTAAATTACCTGAAGTATGTATGCTATTTCCTTTTAAGGTTACTGTTGCCATAATGATGTGTTTTATAAGAGCATCAAATTACGTTAAAATCTACTAATAACCGAAAAGAATAGTGATAAAATTAACATAAAAAAAGCGCTCCTAAGAGCGCTTTGAATATCTATATGGAAATAGAGAATTAGTTTTGTTGTGCTAAGTACTCAGCAGTTGCTGCGTGATTAGCTTGCATTCCGTCTTTTCCTTTACTCCAGTTTGCAGGACAAACTTCTCCGTTAGCTTCAAAAAATTGTAATGCATCTACCATACGTAATGCTTCATCAACATTTCTTCCTAATGGTA
>Ga0209291_1001590_pt1 | contig 19919 bp, 14 predicted proteins | sample GOMGulsemesocosm_FD_184633 | JGI IMG/M metagenome (GOLD analysis project Ga0209291, IMG submission 184633) | Methane-oxidizing microbial communities from mesocosms in the Gulf of Mexico - GOM9B Gulf of Mexico (SPAdes) (version 2) | ecosystem: Environmental > Aquatic > Marine > Cold seeps...
TTGCAAAGCTTTTTACCCCGCTGTGTGAAAGAAAATAGCTCGATTATTTTAGGTGGTCCTTATAACTCAGGGATTTTAGCAACAGGTGTTCGCCGTGAGGGCGTAGTGCCCCATTATAATTATGAGCCGGCTAGTACCAATATTATCAATACTGTAGCTAAAATTGAAGATAGGTGTAGAGAGTATAATGTGCCACTAGCCGCAGCGGCTTTACAGTTTCCTTTAGCTCACCAAGCAGTAATTAGTGTTATTCCAGGCTTAAGTTCTGCAAATCGTGTTGAAACAACGGTAGCTTATATGCAATACGATATTCCAGCAGACTTTTGGCTTGCTTTAAAAAGTTCTGGATTGATTAATTCAAACGCTCCTTTACCCGCACAAAAATAGAGAATATCAATGTTTAGAATCGATTCACATCAACATCTTTGGCAGCTATCTCGTGGTGATTATTCATGGTTAACCCCAGAGCAGACTCTATTGTACCGAGACTTTTTACCCGATGATCTTGCGCCACTATTGGAAAAGTCTCAGGTAAATAAAACTATTTTAGTGCAAGCGGCGGCAACAACAGCAGAAACAGCATTCATGCTAAACATTGCCCATCAAACTGATTTTGTTGCGGGTGTCGTAGGCTGGATTAATATGGATAGTGACAATGCACTTGCCCATTTAGAACATTTCAGTCACAGCTCTTATTTCAAAGGAATAAGGCCGATGATCCAAGACATTGAAGATGTTAATTGGATGCTAAAAGAAGAATTAGCCCCTGTTTTTGAAATGTTAATAGCCAAAGACTTAACTTTTGATGCCTTAGTTTTACCACAGCATTTAGATGCCCTACACACCTTATTGAAAAGGTACCCAGATCTTAACGTTGTTATCGATCATGGGGCAAAACCTGAGATCTCGACAAATTCATCACCTCAATGGTTTGACAAAATAGCGTTAATTGCCAATGAAACATCAGCACTTTGTAAATTGTCAGGCTTGGTGACAGAAGCAAGTGTAAACCCTAGTTTTGAACAACTAAACCCTTATATGGAACATCTTCTCGTTTGCTTTGGTGCAGAACGACTCATGTGGGGTAGCGATTGGCCCGTTGTTAATTTGTCGTCTGATTATTCCACATGGATACAGCAAGTAGAAACGTTCGTTGAACTGTTAACCGCAAAAGAACAGCAATCAATTTGGTCAAATACGGCTGAAAAATTTTATCGTATTTAATAGCCAAACCATTGGCTCTTTTGTTTGAGGGCAAAAAAGTTTCAATTGTTGGGCTCAGTACATTTGTTATAAAAATAATATCACGGTCATGAGTGACTTCCGTTTCTTGTGATTCATGATGGTTCTGAAAATTTTTGGTCTTAAAGAGCAATGATATCTTTAGCGAATAATTTGTTATTTAACAACAAAAATATGATGAAAAATAAGTTCATTGGTAAAGTGTTACTTTAGTTATTTTCATTTTAAGATTTTTTCTTCTGCCTACAGAAAATGTAAAAAGTTGTTTGATAAAATTCCTTATAGAAACACCTAACTTTTTTACTCATTACTGTATCCAATACCTAGTTTTTTTAATTTAATGAATAATTAAATTAAAAAATCGTGAACTACTTCATTAGTAATTAATAAAGATAACGTTACCATACATTACTTTATTGTTTCCAATTACCCTCTAGTGTCCACTTGGTTGTATGTGGGTGAACCCCTTTGTCTTTGTTGGTTTGTGGGTGAGCTATTGGTGCAAAGGTAAACGTTTACATTAATTGCTTGTTTTGTTTGTTCTAAATTAGTAGTATGAGAAATAATAAAAATCACTTACAGATGATTATGAAAAATAATTTGAAATTTATTTTAATTTTGCTTGCCGTGTTTTCACAGTGTATTCAAGCTAAGAATAGTGCAGCAGATCTAACCAAAGTAACAAAAACTCCAAATTTGATCATCATTTTAACCGATGATCAAGGCTATAAAGATGTAGGGTTTAATGGCAGTACCGATATAAAAACGCCCAACATAGATATTATTGCCAAGGAAGGTACTCGATTTACTAATGGTTATGTTTCATATCCTGTATGTGGACCTAGTCGAGCAGGGTTATTAACGGGTAGATATCAAGATAGATTTGGTTTTACCTCTAATCCAACGATGGACCCAAGCATCGCTCAAAATGGTATACCAACCACGGAAAAAAATATTGCTGAAATTTTAAAGCCTGCCGGATATACCAGTGCAATTATTGGTAAATGGCATATGGGTACTCACCCTGAGCTGCGTCCAAATAAACGAGGGTTTGACTATTTTTATGGTTTCTTATCTGGTGGTCATCAATATTTCCCCCAAGACTTAACCTTAAATGATCTAGATGATGTTAAGTATAAATATGATTGGTATCGCACTCGTTTATTAGAAAATGAACAACGTGTTGATACCGATGAATACTTAACAGATGAACTATCACATGAAGCTGTGAACTTTATCAAACGTGAAAAAGACAATCCTTTCTTTTTATATGTTGCTTATAACGCTCCTCATACCCCACTACAAGCCAGTGAAAAATATTTAGCGAGATATCAGCATATTAAAGATAAGAAACGCCGTACCTATGCCGCAATGGTTTCTGCTGTTGATGATGGCGTAGGTGATATCTTAACAACCTTAAAAGAGCTGGGTATTGATGATAATACACTAGTAGTTTTCTTATCAGATAATGGTGGCGCAAGAAATAATGCATCAGATAATGGTGAGTTAAGAGGCCATAAAAATGATTTATTTGAAGGGGGCGTTCGCGTTCCTTTTGCAATGCGTTGGCTTAATAAAATACCTGCTGGGGTCGATTATCACCAACCAATAAGTTCTTTAGATATTTTGGCAACAATTGTAGCGCAAGCGAATGTTGATATAAGTGAAAATAAACCACTTGATGGCGTTGATTTAATACCCTATATCACTAATGAAAAAAAGGGCAGTCCGCACGAAATTTTATTTTGGCGCCACTTAAAAGCTAAGTCACATGCTGTACGTCGTGGTGATGATAAATTGATGCAAGTAAAACAAGACACTCTGGTATTTGACCTTGATGAAGATTTTCGTGAAAGCAAAAATGTAGCAGATAAACAAATTGAGAAAGCAGGTTCTCTGCAGAAAGCCTACCAGCAATGGGAGTCTGAATTACAGGGTCCTGCATTTCCTTATCTTGGTAGTTGGAAAAAGAACAGACCAAAGAATCAAGGTAAAAATAGAAATAAAAATACAAATAAAAGTAAAAAAAAGAATAAAGGTGTAAACAAATGATAAAAAATAAAAAGTTATTAACTTCATTGGCATTAGTCTCTGTACTATCAGCTTGTGGAGAATCTGCACAAGTTGTTAATGGAACTGAAAATGTAACAAGTGAAACTAAAAATGTTGAAGTAGATCGTTCTACTACTCCCAATGTCGTTATTTTTTATATTGATGATTTGGGCTACGGTGACTTAAGTAGCTATGGGGCTACTGGTGTTGAAACCCCTGAAATAGATCGCATTGCTAATAACGGTATTCGTTTTACCGACGGGCATTCATCAGCAGCCACTTGTACGCCGTCACGTTATTCTTTATTAACCGGTGAACATGGCTTTAGAAACAAGGCAAAAATTTTAAAAGGTGATGCGCCAGCATTAATTCAACCAGGAAAACCCACTATAGCTTCAATGTTTAAAAAAGCGGGTTACACCACCGGTGTTGTTGGTAAATGGCATCTTGGCTTAGGTGATGGCAATCTTGATTGGAATGCTGATATTAAACCAGGTCCGTTAGAAATTGGTTTTGATTACAGCTTTTTATTACCAGCAACCGGTGATCGAGTCCCGACAGTGTATGTAGAAAATCACAACATTGTTAACTTAGATAAGAACGACCCTATTACCGTCAGTTACAAAGGTAAAGTGGGTAACATGCCTACAGGGTATGAAAACCCAGAATTATTACGCGTTGTCGCAGATAAGCAACACAATGAAACCATAGTGAACGGTGTTAGCCGTATTGGCCATATGGCTGGTGGAAAATCGGCCCATTGGGTTGATGAAGATTTTGCTACCGTATTTACCGATAAAGCGATAGAGTTTATTCGTGCCAGTAAAGACAAGCCATTCTTCTTATTTAAATCCTACCATGACATTCATGTACCAAGATTACCTAACGATAGGTTTAAAGATAAAAGCACTATGGGCGTACGTGGACAAGCTATCGCTCAAATGGATTGGATGACCGGGCGCGTGATTAAAGAAATTGAAAAACTAGGCCTTGCAGAAAATACTTTGATTATCTTTACTAGTGATAATGGCCCTGTATTATTTGATGGTTATTTCGATAGTGCAATTGAATTACTTGGAAATCACAAACCTAGTGGTCCATATAGTGGTGGTAAATATAGTCGTTTAGAAGCAGGCACACGTGTTCCAACGATTGCTTATTGGCCGGGCACAATTAAGCCTCAAATAAATGATGCGCTAGTTTCTCAAATGGATATTTATGCCTCATTAGCCAAATTGGTTGGTGTTGATATTGAAGAAGGTGAAGCGATTGATAGTATGGATCAATTGTCTGTGTGGTTAGGTGAAACAGGTCAAGGACGAGTTGACTTACTGGAAGAGTCTTTAGGTAATGTTGCTTTACGCCATAATAATTATAAATTTATTGCTAAAAGTAAGAAAAAGCCGAACTTCATTAAGTCTAAGAAAATTCGTGGCGGTTACGAGTTTTTTGATCAGCTTTACGACTTAGCAAAAGATCCTGGTGAAACCAATAATATTGCTAAACAAAATCCTGATTTGGTTAAGCAGTTTAAAGCGCGTACAAAAGAGATCGTTAACGGCCAGTATTAATGGTCTATAGAATGGAACATTTTAAAGTTGCCAGCCCGGTAATAATAAAAGCTGTTATTACCGCCTCGCTCCTTAGCTCAAACGCTTTATCTGCGTTCACCACGGAAGATGATAAAGCGATTGCCGAGCTTGCAGCAAAGATGGAAGGTGGTAGTAGTGCCAAAGGACTTCATTGGCGATTACAAATAAAAGCCCCTCTTGAAATGCCAGCAGGTGGCGGTTGGTTTGAAGATGCTGGGCTAGGTTTGTTTATGCATTGGGGGCCCGCATCGGCCCACTATGGCTCTCCTTGGGTAATGCGACGTGCCAAAGAAAAAGATTCAATGGAGCCAATGGTCGTAGCAAAAGATTATTACCAAACATCTTTGCCTAAATTTAGCGCCGAAACCTATGATCCAGAATTATGGATGAAAGCGGCGAAAAAAGCCGGCTTTCGTTATACGGTATTAACGGCAAAACATCATGATGGTTACGCACTTTGGCCGAGCAAATATACGGATTTAGGCGTGAAAACTTCGCTTAATGGTAAAGACCTACTACAACCTTATGTTGATGCGGTTAGAAATAACGGCATGAAAGTAGGATTTTATTTTTCTGGTGTTGATTGGCATCTAGATAAAAATCACATGAATTATATGTGGGATAACGATTCTGGTAAGGCGGTTAATTGGCTTGGCAACCTTGTTGATGCAGATTCAATTATGCCGTTACCCAATAGTATTATTGAACAGAAAAATAACATGGTTTATGAAGTCATGGATAAATACCGCCCCGACCTTTGGTGGTGGGATTCCGGCTTACCGGTTTCATTTGAACAAACGGCGCAAAAATATAATCCTGATATGCTTTTTAACAATCGTGGCAATTTCCATCACGATGGTAAATTAGTTGGTCATTATCCAGGTGCCCATTATGTCACGCCTGAAAACTTTCATATGGTTAACTGGCCAAATATGAAAGAGCTAAAACGATTAGGGATAAAGTGGGAAGTTTGCATGAACTACAACCAAGGAAAAGGTTGGTTTTATGAGAGCCGTACTGGCGATAGTGAAAAAGTTCGCAGCTTGTCAGATATTATGTTCGCGTTAGCCAGAGTTCGGTCTTGGGGGGGGAATATGTTACTTAATATTAAACCGAAACCCGATGGCACATTACCAAAAGCCAACTATGACACCTTTGATAAAATGGCTCGCTGGATGAAGTGGGGAGAAGTCTCTATGTTCAAAGTTAAAGGAACACACTTTCCGGAACATTCAAACGTACCTGTTACTACATCAAAGAATGGTAAAACTTGGTGGCTACACGCTAGACCGGGTGAGTCTAAATGGCAAAAAGGGGCGTTTTATGAAGGCACCCAACCAGGCCAACCTATCCATGTGGAAAATGTACCTGCATTGGCATCGGTAAAGCTATTACGCACTGGGGAATCACTTAATTATGAATATGAGGATGGCAATTTAATATTGCCAAATCCTGATGCTGGCCCTGATGGCCTGCACGAAATTATCGAAATATCATTTAAGCATTAATAAACGTAAAAAAGATTGGAATAAATTTAGATGAAATTATGTAATCCTATATTAACCGCAACACATTCCGTTAAAAAACTTATAAAACCGTTGGTGTTATTGAGTTTTGTCTCTGCTAGTTCCATGGAGCTTAATGCAGCACCAGTTAAACAAGGTAAAGACCAACCAAATTTTATTATCATCCTTGCTGACGATTTAGGTTATGGTGATGTTGGTTTTACTGGCAGTACTGAGATTAAAACCCCGCATATTGATGCCTTGGCTAAAAGCGGCGTTATTTTTGAACAGGGCTATGTTTCTGCCCCTGTATGTGGACCATCTCGTGCGGGTTTAATGACCGGCCGTAATCAAGTTAACTTTGGATTTGATAATAACAATGTGAAACCTGGCCCACAATTTAACCAGGAATATTTTGGTTTGCCTGTGAGTGAGAAAACCATTGCTGATAGACTAGCAGAACAAGGTTATGTTAATGGCATGGTTGGCAAATGGCATTTAGGCGATGAAGCGCATTTTGACGCAGGTAAACGTGGTTTTCATGATGTGTGGACTTACCCTGTTGGCGGCCATGACTATTTCCGCTCTGAGCCGAATGGTGAAGGATATTTATCGCCGTTAGAAAGTAATTACAAAACACCAGATGCTATTACTTATATTACCGATGATACCGGTAATGAAAGTGCCGACTTTATTCACCGTAATAAAGATAAACCATTCTTTTTATATGCATCGTTTAATGCACCACATGCGCCGTTGCAAGCACCTCAACAAGATATTGACCTGTATAAGCACATTAAAAGAGAAAATCGTCGCATTTACGCGGCAATGATCCATCGTTTAGATATTAATGTCGGCAAAATTATTAAAGCCTTAAAATCAGCAGGTGTTTACGACAATACCGTGGTGGTATTTTTAAGTGACAATGGCGGGCCAGGCACAGGTTTAAACTCTAGAACAGTCAATGCACCTTTTCGTGGTTCCAAAGGTATTTTGTTAGAAGGGGGTATTCACGTACCCTTTATTATGTCTTGGCCAAAAGGTCTCAAAGCAAATTCTCGTTATGAAAATCCTGTGACAACACTAGATTTAACGCCTACCTTTGTTGGTTTAGCCGGTGGAAAAATAACCAAGAAAGATAAAATCGATGGCCACAATATTTACCCTTACATTACTGGTAAAAAAGCAGGTGATCCAAACCAAGAAATGAAATGGCGTTTTACCGTTAGTGCCAGTATTCGTGATGGTGATTGGAAATTAATTCGCTTACCTGACCGTCTACCATTGCTTTACAACGTTAAAAAAGATGTTGCTGAATTAAACGATGTTGCAGATCAACATAAAGCGCGCGTCGTACGGATGTTAAAAGCATTGGGTGATTGGGATGTATCGACACCACAACACCTTTATATGGAAGGTGCTAAGTATAAAAAAATACAACTTAATAGTTATGATGTTGATTATCGAATAACTCAACCTAAATAATTTATTTAACTTCAAGGCAGCTTAAGTGCTTTTGTTAAACGCTATTTTGGCTGCTACTGGATTATCTAGGACTTGGGGTAGGACTTGGGATTATGCAGAAGTATTATTGATAGTGCCTATACGGTTAAGTATCGGCCGAACATTTAGATGTGCTTCACCAATCATACTATTGAGCATCAATTTATTATCCTTAATAAAGTAACTTTATCCTGTCTTTTGTCACTTGTTCGTGATTGATATTGAAGTTTCTTGATAAGACCTTGAGCAAGCCAGTTACATCTCCTGTTTTAAAAACCCCTGCAACTTTTACATCTTTAAGATTGTTATTTTGTTCTAACTCAAACTGAACCTTAGTGTAGCGGCTTATCTCAACTAAAACGTCCTCTAGAGACTCTCCGGTGAAAATCAGCTTACCTTTGCGCCAAGAAAGTTTTGTCGCTATGTCTCGTGTATCAACCTTAACTGTTTTCTGAGCCGTATGTTTACCAAAGATTAATTCAATCTTTTCATCTTTAGATACAGATCTTTGATTATGTGAAAGCTTTGTATTGTTCGTGTCGATGAGTAACTGGAAATCCTCGATGGGCTTCTCTTGAACTAAAACTTTTCCTTGGGTTACAATAAGCTCAACCCGATCAGCTTCTAATTGCACATTAAAAGCGGTCCCTACAGCTTGGATCACTTGTCCTCCGGCCAAAACACTTAAGGGCCGTGCTGTATCATGGGCAACATCAATATGTATTTCACCTTGCTGAAGTTCAATAACTCTTGCGTGAGCGGTATAAGTGACTTTGACTGAGCTATTGGTATTTAGTAACAGTTCACTGTTATCAGGTAATTGTATGGTACTCGTTTCACCAATCTCTGTTTGGTAACTAAATGAATTCGCGGTAACAACTTTTGATTGTTCGATTGATAAAACATCTATATCGTTAAACGACACTAAAAAAGAGAAAGAGAAAACAATAAATATCGAGGCGGCGATGGCGCCAAGCCAAACGGGCCGTTTTGTCTGTTTACTATTCGTTCGTGGAAACATGTCAGCTAAGCGACTAACATCATCCATTTTGTCCAACATTTGCGCTACTTCAAGCATGGTGGCCATATTTTCAGGGCAAATATAGAGCCATTGTTGAAAAGCGATGACTTGTGATTTATTAAGGCCTTTATCCAGTTTAGCTATCCAATCACTGGCTTGGTCGAGAACTTGGTCCTCATTTGTGTTGTCAATATTTAGTTGATGTACATTATTCATGAGAGCCTCCTTGTTTTTTTTGTATTTGCTGAGCGGATGTTAATCCTTGTTGATATTTACGCATAAATAACATGCAGCGCTTGGTTCCATTTGAAATATGTTTTTCAATAGTATTTTCACTTAATGAAAGTTCCTGTGCTATTTCTTTTTGTGAATAACCGTATACTTTTTTCAATACAAATACTTTTCGAGTTTGGGTGGGTAATTGTCGAATGGCATTACAAAAATGAGAAAAATCATTATTGGTTTCTACCTTTTGATAGACTTCATCTTTAGCATCAACATTTAATATATCTTCAAACACTTGCCAGTTATCAACTTTGTCAACGAGCCTAACATTGGCTTGTTTATGATAATCTATCGCTAGATTACGTGCCGTAGTAAACATAAATGATTTAGGTGAATGAATCGTACTTTCATCATTAACTTGGCAGAGACGTACATAAGTTTCTTGCACTATATCTTCTATCTCATGAGGAGGCACAATGCGAGCAATGACTCTTTTCATGCTTTCTCTTGAGGCAATAAACAACTTATGGAACATATTATCTTCTTTCACCAAGTTTCTCCTAGCTTAATTATGCCATTCTACACTCTATGACGATTGAGCAAGAATTTTCCGCCAGTTTTTTTTCTACAAGCCAATATTATATTGAACTTTGTTGTTGTACACTGATTACATCTTAGCAAAATTATGTTATTTCTCATCGATTAAAATAACATGTGAGTTACATGGAAGTTTAATCCGACAAAAGGTAAGGTTATATTCGTGTTCAACTTTGTAAACTTAGATGCACAGCAGCGGTTGTCGTTTATAATAATTTCATTATATGCTTATAAATAACTATACCTTGTTAACATTCATCCAAGTCAAATTTTCTAAGTTTTCCATAGCTCTGAATTGTCATTTATTTAAGAATAAATTATCTCAATTTTTTATTGTTTTAATGACTCTTAGCTATAGTTGTAACGCTTTGAGCACAGATTACCGTCAGAAAAAATCATTTAACATTCCCAAGCAAAGTGCAATGTTATCGCTAATAAGCTTTGCTGAACAAGCTGATATAACCTTGCTTTTTCCTGCAAATGGTCTGGAGTATGTAAAAACCAATCCGATAATAGGACAATATTCAATTACACAGGCGTTACAGTTATTAATTAAAGATAGCGGCTTAATAATGGGTCTTGAAGCGAGCGGTGAAGTTTCCATATTTGTCGACCAAACTTTCGTTAATCAAAAAAGACTCCGCAGAATAAAAAGTGAAACTGTCGCAGCTAAAGCTAAGAAAAGATATAAAAAGAAGTTTTTCAAAACCCAACAGAAAATGGCTGAAATGGAAGTTATTACCATTCAAGGTGTTAGAGGCAGTTTGCAACAATCCATGAATCGAAAACGATTCTCTGCTGAGATTATGGATAGTATTTCCGCAGAAGATATTGGCCAGTTACCCGATGAAAATATTGCTGAAGCATTACAAAGGGTAACAGGGGTTCAGATGACACGTAGCTCTGATGGTGAAGGGTCATCAATTCAAATTAGAGGGATATCAGATAACAACGTTGAAATTAATGGTCAAGTGGCCTCTGGTAGTAGCGGCGATCGGAATATTAATTTTCAGGATTTATCTTCAGAGCTATTCTCAGGGATAGAGGTACTAAAAGCACCAACCGCCTTACGTATCGAAGGCTCTCTTGGCGGTACGGTGAATTTAAAAACCCGTCGTCCGCTTAATATTGAAAAAGATCACGTAGCAACGATTACAACCAAAGCAAAGTATGCGGAATTACCCAATGAAATAACGCATGATTATAATGTGTTTTTTGCTAAAAATTTCCGTGATAGTGATTTTGGTGATTTTGGTTTTATCCTTAATGGCGGTTCTAAAAACATTGTCACTCGAACAGATGCCTACGGCGCGGGTGATTTTGAATCAGCTACTGGCTTATGGCAGAGGAAAACCGGCGTAGATTTAATTAAAGGCGGTGACAACAACCCTTTTATAAAAGCTGGACCTTTTCAATATGCTGCCGATGAAAATGGTTATGCTAATGTCGATGTCAATGGTGATGGCGTTACCGATGAAAATGATGCCTTTTATATGCCAGCAGGCTTTCGAAGCTTTACTCGCGCCTTAGAATCTAAAAGAGATTCGATCAATACCAGTTTGCAATGGCAGCCAAACGATGAACTGAATTTATATTTTGATTTTACTTATCATGACAGTAAACAAAATGAGAGTGGCGCTCAGGTTAATGCACAAATAAATGCTGATCGATCTTACATATTAGACGAGGGTGAACAAACCTTTAATGATATAGGTAATGGCAACTATATATTGAAAAGTGGCATGATAGGGGGAGCTAACTTACGTTTAGGCGGTGCTCCTTCAACCAAAACCATTTGGCGCTCTTCACAAAAATTCACTTTAGGTGGTGATTATCAGTTAACCGATAATTTAAATATTGGCTTTGTTATCAACGCCGGTGACGGGGATAGTCGCACCTCACAGTCAACTTTAAATATGGCTTATGACTATAATGATAATAATAATATCACTGCAGACGACAATACTGGCATCTTAGAATACAACTATGCCAATTCTTTATTACCTTTTATCACTTATTATGACTCTCCTTTTGGTGCCGGTGGGCCATCATCTATTGAGGAACTCAATGAAATCGACATTACTTCTTTGACTCATCCTGATTTGAATTTTTTTCAAATGCAACGTAATGCCGATGATGCAAATAATGAAGATAGCTCTGCTCAGCTAGATTTGACTTATGAACTGGACGGGGATTTTTTTACTTCCTTTAAAACAGGTATCCGCTCTTCAACAAAAGAATTTAGTAAACAGTCTTGGCATAATCAAAACCAAAATAAGGATATGGCATCGGACGGTTTAATAGAAAAGGTAAATATTCGTCAAGTTACTGTCGATCCCGATGCCAATATCTCTGAAGAAAGTAAACAAATAGCTCAAGATTTCCAGCAATGTTTTACTGATGTAGCAATCGAGTTAGATCATGGGGGTAATATGCCAAGTACTTGGGGGACAACCGACTGTGACAGTGACTTCTTCACTGATTATTTTGGCATGCATGATATCAGAGCATACAGTGAAAAACGCGGCGCTGGTTATTATGAACGCCCAGAAAGTCAATACACCGTTGAAGAAGAAACGCTGGCTTTATATGCACAGGCTAATTTCTTCACAGAGCTGGCGGGGTTAGAGATATTTGGTAACTTTGGTGTTCGCTATATAGATACGACCACAACGTCTTCAGGACTAGTTGATGCTGAGCCAGGCGTAAAGCCAATTGCTTATACTAAAGAGAGCTTTGAAGGTGATTATCAAGAGTTTTTACCGAGTATAAATGTAAACTTAGCACTTAACGAAGAAAGTATTCTTCGATTCGCAGCCTACAAAGCGATTTCTCGTCCGGGTTTAACGAAGTTATCGCCAGGCGTTAAATTGTCATTAAATAATGAGTTAGTAGGCGTTTCAGGGACGGCTAAACTCGGTAACCCAAACCTTGAGCCAATTAAAGCAACCAATTTCGACTTTTCATACGAATGGTATTATTCAAATATTAGTATGCTTTCTGCCGCTATTTTTTATAAAGATTTAGACTCTGTAGTAGGAACCTCCCCGATACGTATACCGATAGAGATAAGTGGATTATTATGGTTATCAACTCAACCGGTGAATTTACCGGGCACTAAAATAAAAGGCTATGAACTTAGTTTACAACATAGTTTTGATCACTTTGATGGTTTGTTTTCGCATACTGGCGTAGGTGCAAATTATACTTATACCACTGAAAATAGTGAGTTATTTGATCAAGAAGGCGATCAAATTAAACGTAAAGGCTTGTCTAAACACAGCTACAATCTTTCAACTTATTATGATGATGGCAACTTAAACTTACGTTTAGCTTATGCATGGCGTGATGATTTTGTTCGTAGAGAAAATGTCGTGTTAGGGTTTGGTTCGCCATACCTGCTCCCAGAGATAGAGAAAGCGAGAGGGCAGTTAGATTTTATGGCAAACTATAAAATCAATAAACATCTTAAAATTAATTTTTCAGCGGTTAACTTAAATGAATCAACGACTGAGCGTTACCTAAAATACCAAGAACTAACAAACTATATTTCTGACTCTGGTGTTCGTTATCGCTTGGCGATAATCGCTCGCTACTAAACTTTTTTGTTCCTCTTATACCCCTTATAACTTTCTCGCTTTCAATACCCCCTTCCATTAATGATCATCTTTAGATTATTGGCTGGCGGAAAATCCACCGTAAATCGTCTTAAGTTTATTCAGTATGTTTTGTGCTTCAGCAAAGTGAAATTGACGACTAAATATTATTATAAATACAGTTTCGATCTAAATAAATATCCATAACGTGCATTTGAGATGTTCGATTATTTTGTAAATAGTGGTTCATCGATAGTGAATATAATAAAAAAGGATGACAAATTATGAATAAACTTTACTTAGCCTTAAGCTTTGCTTTAGGACTTTTTTGTAGTGGCGCATCTGGTTTTACTAGCTCAGATCAAAGCGCTATGTTCAGTAATCCTCAATATCTAGAAAATGGCTGCCTGAGCCCTGAAGGCTATAAATTGCTAACCAGTAGTGCCGCTTTGGATCAGGGTAGAGCCGTTGTTGAACCGCCTTTCCCTAATGCTGGTTAGGGCATATTTGCTCATATAACAGCCGATGCTAGAGAAGATTATTTTGGTAATCCCGTTGATTTGAGTGTTGCCGGTGACAATGTTGGCGCCTTTAACGGTGCAGGCGTAGGTCCTGTTGTTTATGAGGCTGAAGATGCCACTTTACTTGGGGGCGTTAAAACTAGTAGTTGCTCGAACTTTTCAGCAGGTACAGCAGTTAAAGCGACAAATACTACAAAGATACTGAATTTTAGCAACATTTATGCCGATGTAGCGGGTTTCTACACCCTGACGATAAGTGCCTATTCTAAGACAGACTCAAACGTTTCCTATCAGGTTAATGGTGGAGCCGTTGAGACGGCAGCTGTTACCGGAGCGGGCATCTGGTGTTATGAGGGGGCTGTGCCTAGCGATATCTCAGTAGTGGTTTATTTAAATGCAGGTAACAATAGCATCACCTTTACTGACTCTGTTGTTATCGACAAAATAATGATAGCTGACGATGTTGAAATAGAGTATGAAGCAGAAGCTGCAGTGCCTAACGGTACGGCTGAACCTACATCCTGTCCAAATGCGTCACAAGGTGAAATGGTAAAAAATATTGGTAACAGTAGCGCTAATTCATTGCTATTTAACAATGTAGAAGCGCCTGAAAACGGAACTTATGTTGTGACTGTACAATATTATGCAACTGCCCAGCGCGACCTTGGTATTGCCATCAATGGCGGCGCGGTAACGACATACTCAGTTCCCGCATCTGGAGATTGGTGCTTCGCTGGCGGAACCCCTGCAAGTATAGAGCTTAATCTTCCCTTTGATGGTGGATTAAACAGCCTAGAAGTTACTAATCTTACTGTCGTCGATAAAATTACCGTCAAATGGTAAACGTTTTGTAACGACGTTATCAAATCAGTCAATGCCAGTTTCAGCCCTGCTATTGTAGCTTGGAGGAAGAGGCAATGATGCTTTTCGAACTCAAACTGGCGAGTAATCCAATATTTTGATGGTGAGTACGAGTTTTATCACCATCAAAATGATAATAACGAATTGATTTGATATAAAACGCGTTTGAAAAGGATACCAAAAGGGGAAAAAAAAGAGAATAATAAACAAATTATTTTGCACCTTAGTTGCATTGTAGATATATATAATGCAACTCGTGCGTATAAAATCGTTTTTATTTTTCGTGTAAAAGATCCCGTAACTGCCATTTTAGCTAAAGTCATCATTCATGAAATTAGACAACATCCGTCGAAAAAATCCAAACAAAATAAAAAAATCTACAAACCCTATAGCTGACCCTGGTGTTCGTTATCGCTTGGCTATTATTGCTCGCTATGAGAGTCTTTTAACTTAGATCTTAAAAAAATCCTCGTAAATGTAACCAACGTTAACTTTGTTTTTTTATTTAAGTTGTTGATGATGCAGTTCTTTTTGGTTGCCTCAAACTTTGTTTTTAATGTTTTTATTCTTTTATGGCGGAAAATTCATCTTAAATCGTCATAACTATAGTCAAGGGGATTTTGTGCTTTAACACGGCAGTTTGACCACTAATAAAATATAAAATATGAACGTTTAGGGGAAGTTAAATGAATTGTAATAAAAAGAGTAAGGTAGCGATTGCAGTATTAGCCATCATTGGCTCGATGAACGTCGCTCAAGTAAATGCCGCTGAAGAGTCAGCAATAATTAAAGAAGAAAAATCGATTGAAGTGATAGAAGTAACAGGCATTAGAAGTAGTTTGACTGCAGCATTAGCAGATAAAAGAATGGCAGCTAATATTGTAGATGGTATTGCCGCTGAGGATTTAGGTAAATTTCCAGATCAAAATGTTGCTGAGTCTCTACAAAGAATATCAGGTGTTGCTATTTCACGAGAAAATGGCGAAGGCTCTAAATTAACTATTCGAGGATTTGGTCCAAAATATAACCTAGTGCAATTAAACGGCAGAACGTTAGCGACTACCGATGCTACTCGTTCTCTTGATTTTCAATTACTGCCATCAGGACTTATCTCTGGTGCTGAAGTCAGTAAAACCCCAATGGCTAAAACGCCAGAAGGTAGTATTGGCGCCTATGTTAACATTAAAACCGCTCGTCCATTAGACAAGCCAGGTTTCCAAGCAGTACTTTCAGGGAAACTGAAATATAATGAATTGTCAGAAGATACTAGTCCTAAACTTTCAGGCGTTATCAGCAATACCTTTTTAGATGATAGATTTGGCGTGTTATTCGGTTTTAGCCATCAAAAAAGTACCAACCGCATCGACTTAGTTGAAACTAAGAAATGGGATCAAGTGAAAGTAAGCAACATTGATGGTGTCCATGATGAACGTGGCGAGATTGTACCAGAGACTAAAATGGTTAATGGTGAAGAAGTAGATAATAAGCTTTGGTATCCGGGTCGTTATCAATTCACCTTAGCTGAAGAAGAACGTGAGCGTACCGGGGCAAATTTAACCTTTGAATTTGCTCAAACAGACGATATCACCCACAGAGTGGATTATTTATTCAGTGACTTCAGCCGTCAAGAAACTAAGCAAGGTATGCAAGTGCCAATGCAGATTGCTGGATGGCAAAATGTTATCGCATCAGACGCAGGTACCGCCATTGCCGGAGAAAAGACCGGTGGAAAAATCAAAAAAGGTGTTACAGCACCTCTTGATGGTCAATTTGGTATTAGAGGTTCTGAAACAGAAACTCATGCTATTGGTTATAACTTAACCGCTTATGTGGATGATTTTACCTTTGATTTTGATATTTCGCATTCAACGGCTGATGCTACCATTGGCCAGGACGATTTAGTCCCGCACTATTCCAACCCAGCAGATATAGGTAATGCATCGGCTAGTAATCCTGATGTTTTTGATATGAGAGATAATAATATTATCACTTATAACACTTCTATTGACTTTACTGATCCGGCTAATGCTAAAGCGCATTTTAATAACGTTATCCATCAAGAGTTAAGTGATGAGATCACCGAAGTTAAATTCGAGGTAAATTATGCCATTGATAAGGGAGCATTAGTTTCTATTGATACCGGTTTTAATTATTTTGAACGCGAAAAAATAGAAGATGATTATCGCATCAAGCAAGGTACTGCTTGTCGAGATAAGAAAGATGGCGCGCCGAAAGCAGAATGGGGTCCTAGCACTTGTAATTCGCTTTTTGATTTACCAGATGGCATCTTTGGCGTAAATAACGTTACTGATTTTTTATCTGGAGAAAGTGGTGTTTTTCCTCGTGAATTCATGGTGTTAAACGATTTGGCTGGTTATCATGCAGCAATAGCCGAACTTAGACAAGAGTCGACATGGCCAAATGAAGTACTTGACGAAACGCGTTCATCTGCTACTGAAGAAGAGCGTAAATCAATCTATGTACAAGCAAATTTAGCCGGTGAAATAGGCGACTTTGGTTGGAGTGGTAATCTTGGACTTCGTTATATTGAAACTGACACCATTTCTCGTGGACATGGTAAAAACAGGTTAACAATTGATGTATTCATCGATGAGGATACTGAGAAAGAAGAACTTGATGTTACTTATGGTCCTAGTGAAGAAATTATGCGTAAGAATTCTTATGATAATTTATTACCTAGTGCTAACTTCAAGCTAGATATTAATGACAACGTTGTTGTACGAGTTTCTGGCGCTCAAGTCATCTCTTTACCGGCAATTACCGATATTGGCGTAGATAGAAACTATGCAACCAGTAAGCCAGACAACTTTAAATCATCAGGTGGCAATCCTTTTTTAACACCGTATGAAGCTACCCAGTTTGATTTGTCATTTGAGTACTATCAAGACAATGGCAGTGCTTATGCAGTGAACTTTTTTACTAAAGATATTGACACTTTCATTTCAAAAAGAAAAACTGCCGATAATACCCCTGATATTTATGTGAATGGCGCTTTACAAGACAGCACCATTATTTTGGCTGATGGTTCAAACTTAACTGAAGAGATCACCCAAAAAGAAAACCGTAGCGGTGGCATGATCAAAGGTGTTGAATTTGCGGCTTTACATTATTTTGACTATCTACCAGGTTTCTGGAGTGGTTTTGGCATCCAAGCCAATTTGACTTTATTAGATAGTAAAAATGATACGAATAATGATGATGCAGTGTTAGTTGAACTTGATGGCATTACAGCACCAGGTATTGGTTTAGAAGGTTTTTCTGAAACCTCTTATAACATCATTGCCTTTTATGAGAAAGCTGGCTTTCAAGGGCGAATTGCTTACAATTGGCGTGATGACTACTTGTTAAAAAGAAATGGTTCACGTTATAACGGCGGTGAAGGGATCCCAGCTCATGTTAAAGCTTACGGACAGTTAGATGCTAGTTTTTCGTATAAGATATCTGACAACTTAAAGGTATCTCTGGCAGCAGTTAACTTAACCAATGAGAACCTACATGAATACCTCGATATAGAAGAACGTTTAGGTCGTATTCAATATACAGGCACTCGTTATACTCTTGGTATGCGTTATAAATTCTAACAACCATTATTAACTAAACTAAACATATCAAATTAAAACGGTATTAGTGCAGCAATGCGTTAATATCGTTTTTTATGTTTATTAAGCTTAATCATGAATTTATTAGGATTGCTGTTCATTAAGTTTATAACTCTGTTGCGTTTCAATATATAAAGTGAAGGCTCTATTAGCATTAACTGTTGGTAACTGATTTTTTAGTCACCTTAATAAAAAAATGGGCTTACTTTGCAGCAAGCTCATTGTTCTTCATCCATCTCTTAAGTGCCAACAACGGCTATACGGTTAGTTGTATTTTTTTTTACTTAGTACTAGAAAGAATACGTTAGCTTTTATATTTTGAACGAAGGCTCAGTAAGCCTATCGACGTAGATAATATTTAGCGGAAGTCGCTGCATGATTGTGAGGCAGGGTTAAGCTTATTGTTTGTGTTGAAATTCTAACCGGAAACTTTTCTAGCCACCAAACTAAGACCAAAACGTCTATTTCAAACCCTCTGACCCCATTGATTTTAATGGCTATATTAACAAAAGGTAATACCTAGATGGTTAACGTTTCAAGGCGATTCAAATTTTATAGCCTAATGCTAGTTCCAATCTTAATTTTGGCTTTTGCAAGTAGCATATAAGCAGAACAAACGAGTAATACTCAATCTAAAAAATAAATCGCGTTAGAATTAGCGGTTGAAAAAATTATAGAGAAAAACTAACCTCCAGCAATGGTTATCGGCATAATTGAAAATGGTGAAACTGTTTGGCTGAAAACCTTTGGTAAAGCCAACCTTGCCAAAAATATAGAGGCGAATGAGCAGACATTATTTCGTAAAGCCTCGGTAACAAAAATGTTTGTTGCCTTGTCGGTATTGCAATTGGTTGAGCAAGGCAAGTTAAATTTACAGGATAAGCTGGCCTTCCTCGCCCCTGAAATTGTTTTTGAGAATCCATGGGAAAAAACAATCCTATCAGGTTAGTGCATTTGTTAGAGCATACTGCCGGGTGGCAAGATACCAAATTAGCTGAAGCGACTTATCCAGACAGTGCAGATTTAACCTTGGCAACCGCGTTAAGTTTATTTGCGAAAAACCGGACTTCACGTTGGGTGCCAGGATCTCGATTTTCTTATAGTAATATTGGATCAGCAATTGCCGCCCGGATAGTAGAAAAAGTGACAGGAACAACCTTTGCATCCTATGTGCAGCAACATTGGTTTAACCGGTTAAATATGCCAACCGCAACCTTTTTCCAACCTGAAAATGAAACCTTGGCAACCCCTTATATGCAACAACAAGCTCAACCCTATTGGCACCTTCCTTACCGGCCAGCCGGTTCGATTAATAGTTCAGCAAAAGAGTTGTTAAACCTAGTACATTTCTTATTGAAGCGAGGTGAGTTTGATCATCAAACTTTATTGTCACAAAGTAGCATTGACCGAATGGAATTACCGATGAGTAATTTAGGTACCAGTGCCGGTATTACTGATGGTACGCTTTGGCAAATTATACCAGTGGATATAAACAGATAACATTTCATGGTCATAGCGGCAGCGGTATGGGGGCAGCGGTATAGGGGCAACATCGGCCCTGGCTTATGCGCCCGATTTACAAAG
>Ga0209291_1001594_pt1 | contig 19887 bp, 29 predicted proteins | sample GOMGulsemesocosm_FD_184633 | JGI IMG/M metagenome (GOLD analysis project Ga0209291, IMG submission 184633) | Methane-oxidizing microbial communities from mesocosms in the Gulf of Mexico - GOM9B Gulf of Mexico (SPAdes) (version 2) | ecosystem: Environmental > Aquatic > Marine > Cold seeps...
AAGTCTTTTTCACCATCGCTATGCCAAGCCATACCTTCTTCTCCACTATGGTAGAGGTTTAGTAAGCAGGAGTTATAAGTTTCACCGGTATGCTGCTCGACAAGTGTCTTTAAGGAAAGTAACTCAGCTGAAAAAGGTAAAGCTGTTTTAGTAATATTAGAATAGGTATAGCTAAAAGATTGTTCTGCGTACCAAGCCACTTTTCTTTTAGTTACAATAAGCTTGTCAAAAATCATCGCCTGATCGCAACGCCAATCAATACTGCTGAGCAGGTGGTTGAAATAATAATCGCTATCGTCTAATGACATAATTTCGCCCAAATAACTTACCTCACCATCATAGGGTAAAATATTAATGGGTTGTTCTAATAAGCTTGAAAATAAATCCATGGTAATTTACCGCTGTTAACATTTGCGAGTATCGTTTAAAAAAAATAATACCACATTCGATGGTAAAACTCGCGGAGAAGAGTATGGCTTTGCTGAACTTTAAACTCATAAGTTGAGATGAAGTGACGTAATTTATTTGGCTTTTAAATTGAAGCGTGACAACTCTTATTGTAAAAAACATCCTAAATTAACAATTGATTTACTATCAAAAAAGAGTGCGGGTACGAATCAAAATATAAGCATGCAGCTAGCCTTAGAGGCACATCATTGTCAGGAGGTCGTTATAATTCATCCAACTCACTTGTAACAAGTGATGAATATATACAAGAAGCCACTAAAATTATCAAAGAAGTTAAGGATTGTATGAATAATAACGGCTTAAGCCGTAATGCAACAACATAATAAGTCTTTAACTGTTCGGGATTGTGATGTAGGGCTGATAAAAAACACTAACTATCAGTAACTCAGCCCATTATCCTCGCATTATCTATAAGCACGATTATTATAATAATTGTGCTTATAGGTAGGACTTAATTAGTCTCTTTTTGTAAGGTCACTTGTTCATATCCAGTGGCTAACATCGAAGCGCTTGGTAAGTTATCGTTTATTAACTTACTGTATGTTAAGAGCTCTTTATCCATAAGATGTAAAAATACGACTTTACCCAAGTTTAAATTCTTTACCAATTCTATTCCTCCTTCGATTTCTGGAACCCATGCGGGTAAAAATATGACATCAATATTCATTTTAGCGAGTTCTAAACCATCAATGTATGCAGTGTCAAATTCAGCGTCTCCCACATGTAAAATATTCCATCCATTTACAGTAACTAGATAGGCATAATTCGTGAATTTATGAATATCAGGCTTCGCGCCTGAATGCGGAAAGTGAAGGGCTGTAATCGATATGTTTTTGTGGTTAAACTGTTTAGATTCAAATTTGTTTAAGTGCGCCGTTCGCCATTGCTTTTCGTCAACTTCATTTGAGAGTAATGCAATTGCTTTTGGGATCGAAATAAAGAGAGCTTCGGGTTTTTTCTTGAGTAACCTTGCTGTTTTTTCGACTGAAAAGTGATCACTGTGCTCATGAGTCGCCAGTGTTACATCAACATGGGTTTCGAGCAGCAAATCAAAATCGTTATTACTTGTCGTATTGTAATATTGGTTCGGCCCCGACAATGCATCAATTAAGATAACTTTGTTTCCTGATGAGATTTTCACTCCAGCATTGGCGATATGTTCTATCTTCAAGGTATTTGCGGCAGAAACCTGAACAAACGACCAGAGTATAATAATAGCTAAAATCTTCGATATTGTAGATGTTGGCAAGATATTTTCCTTAATAAATTAGATGGGACGCATTAAAAATAAAGTACCATCAGAACTTCGCAACCGATGCATACATCGGATATAAGTAAAATATTATACTGTTACGTTTAAAAAATTAAGAACAATTTTTGCTAACTATACTTTATGAATTTTTATTGGATTATATTTTACCATTTTTTGAACGTTACTGTTGGTTTTGAGTGTAACTCATTGAAAAATACTGTGTTTATTTGTGATGCCTCATGTTTCGTTTTTAAGCCTGCTATCAAAGTATGATGTAACAAAATATATGTTTGATAGTTATCGGTTTTGTTTTGTAATAGTGAACGATGGACAACATTAATCTTCTTATCCCTTTAATTAATACTAAGTAACTGATTGCATGGGGGGAAATAAAGAGAAGGGTAAGGCCGTATTTACACATATATAATTATGTTAACCAAGAACCCTTCATATACAGTTTGCACACTTACACAGTGAAAAAACCTTTAATAGGCGCATTTTTAATGAGAATCAATGAAAATTAAAGTAAGCACTTGAAACTTAAATGTTAAAACTATAGCTTAATGATCAATAAATTAAGTTTTAGATGATATGTACTTTGGATTAAAGGATTTTAGCCTGTCTATTAAACTGTTTAAAGTGGGGCAAATAACAGTTGGCTAGTCCCGATACGCTTCACATTTTAGCCAACTACAATTTGTCTCTTAATGGGGCATTATATGCCTAATGGTCGCAAATGAATCGTAACAGAGTTACTCTTTATATAATTGATGTACTGTCTAGATCGGTAGCGATATTATTTTTGCTGAATATTTTCTTCCATTTGTTTCAGATGATTCTATTTAGCTCATATGATTGGGAGCTATTCGACTTATTAGCAGATGTATATTTTAATAACGAAGAATATTCTAAGTATATAACTATGATCGGGAATTACATTTTAGATAACCAGTTAGATATGGATCTTATTCCCGTAGGTAGTCTTTCTAAAACGAGTAAACATATAGCTAACTAGCCAATCAAGCAGGACAAATAATAGTTGGTTATTTGCTCCTTAGTCGCTTATTGTAGTTAACTATTATTTGCCTCTTAATGAGGCGTTAGCAGTACAAAGGATATCTATGAACACTTTTATAAAATGGTTAATATTGATATTACTGCTTTTAGGTGCAGCTGTCTCATATAGTTCTGGGTTTTCAGAAGGTACCTGGGGATTCATTATTCTTGGTGCAATATTTGAATTGTCTTTTTGGGTCGGCTTATTCACAATCAAAGACGATGATAAAGAAAAATACAGCTAATAAAACAATCAAACGGACACGCCAATGTTGGTTGTTCACTCCGTTCACATTATAGCCAATAATTATTTTCCACAAAATGGGGTGTTAGGGGTACCATGAATCCGAGTAAAGTTGTCCGTGAAAATGTTAGAAAGCTCACTGATCTTCCAAATATAGGAAAAGCAGGTGCCGCTGACCTTGAATTGCTAGGTATAGATAAACCCAGCGATCTCGAGGGGCAGGATCCATATGAAATGTATGAGAGGCTTTGTATTTTAACAAATAACAGACATGATCCATGTGTCATTGATGTGTTTATATCAGTAACATGCTTCATTAATGGAGATGCACCAAAGGTGTGGTGGGATTACACTGCAGAACGTAAGGTATTTCAAGCAGTTCAGTAAGATACCGCTAATACGCTTAAGAGGGATGATGTTCAGTTGGCTGTTTTCACATCGTTCAACATTTTAACCAACAATAATTTACCCCCTAACTGGGCGTTTTACATCATATTAAATAGGATTGGAGCTCAATGGGTGATCAAGCAAATAAAATACGGCGTAGTTCAAATCTAATTAAAGGATTTATGGCTCTCGTGATATTCATGCAAGCCTTACAAATTTATCAAACTAATGTTATGGATTTTGGTGCTTTAGCAGGAGCCTTTGGGGTTTTATCTTTACTACGTGGTTTACTTTTATCACCTTCATTACTAGCTGCGCCAATCAGTTATTGTTTTCAAACAAATTTTACTTTTTCAAAAGAAAGCTATAAATACCTTCTATTGGCTTTCATATTGATTATAGTAAGTGCGTTGTAAAAATAGGTATAACAAGGCGCGGAAGAGGGGGAAACTTACAGTTGGTTATTCAATGTGTTCAACATTTTAGGCAAACATAAAATTTTTCTCATTGAGCTGTTAAATGTAAGGAAACGCCATTGAGTATTTTTTCCAAAATCACTCCATTAGTTGTATCTTGGATTTTGCTAATTATATGTAATACGTTGAAAGCTGAAGAATATTACAACAATGATATCCATATCAAATTTAATGATATCCAATTAAACATATCATCAGGGTATACTCTTATTACTGCTTTTAAAGCACATCCTAAGTACACGAAATATTTAGATCAATTACTTTTATCTTCATTTTATGTAAAAAATAAACGTTTATGTCTAGATTATTGTGATAAATCTTTTGAAGGTAAAGTATTCTCAGGTGGCGATAGTAGCAAAAGGCTTATTATTGAGCACGGCAATGGTTATTCGGCATCATTATGGGATATGGAATTAACGAGTTATGAAGGGACAAAAATTATGACGATGGGCATTATTTATAACAATAATACTATGTTGCAAGTATTCGATGATAAAAGACTTTGGTTGTCTTTACTCTCGCAGTTAAAGGCTAAGAGTTAAATTACAGTTAAGTTATTTGAAAGAACAAAAAACAGTAGGTTTCTATTCCTTATCGCTTCTTTTAACTAACTATTATTGTCTCTTAGTGAGGCGTTATTTTCTCTGGAGTTATTGTGAAAATTAGTGAAATATCGAAAAGTGACTTCAAATTGTTTTGGCCAACTTTTAAAAAGGTTGTAGTTGATCAAGAAACTTATGCATTTGACCCCGAAATTGATTTTGAAACCGCATACGATTTATGGTGTTTGTCTCCACAAAAAGCATACGCCATCAAGGAAAATGGTTTGATGTTAGGTTCATATTATATTAGACCAAATGCTTCAGGACCAAGCTCTCATATAGCTAATTGTGGTTATATGGTAAGTTCGGAGAGCCGCGGTAAGGGGATTGCTCGTAAGCTATGTTTGCATTCTCAACAGATAGCACAAGAACTAGGTTATAGTGCGATGCAATTTAATTCGGTTGTATCATCAAATGAAATTGCTGTTAAATTATGGATAAAACTTGGATATGAAATTATTGGCACCATTCCCAACGCCTATAAACATAAAAAACTTGGGTTTGTTGATTCTTTCATAATGTATAAGCAACTGAGAGCATAACAAGCACTTCGAACAGAACATAAATTGCGGATTATGTTCCGCTTCGCTTCACATTTAACCAATTATTTATGTCCATTTAAGTAGGTGTATGAATTTAGTCGGAGTATGTAGTTAAATATGGAAGTTGTAATTAAAATAGTGGCAATAGGTATTTTTGCTACTGTAATAATGGATATTTGGGCTACATTCTCAAATAGGATTCTTAAGTTTCCTCGAACTAATTGGGCAATGGTTGGGAGATGGCTAGGACATATTCCAAACGGAAAATTTATTCATAAACCTATTAGTAGTTCACCCGAAATCAAGTATGAAAATATTTTAGGTTGGGCTTTTCATTATTTTGTAGGTGTAATTTATGCGGCCTTTTATGTCGTTATGGTTATATGGGCTTTTGAGGGAAACTCGTGGCTACTAAACGCTTGGTTTTTTGGTTTGGTTACAATTCTATCTCCGTGGTTTATATTACAACCAGCTTTAGGGCTAGGAATATGCGCTGTCAAAGCGGCAAAGCCTAATATGGTCAGACTTCAAAACTTTGCTATCCATTCAATATTTGGAATAGCGCTTTATTATGGCTGGCTGAGTGTAAACACATAACAAGAACATTAAACGGAAAAGTAGAGCAGACAATTTTACTCCGTTCAACACTTTAGTTTGCTATATCTCCCTCTTAATGGGGCGTTATGAGGTTTTATTCATTAGTGTCAAAGTTACTTTAAGGGATACGTAAATGAGCAAAGGCGATAAAGAGAAAACACCTCAAAAAAATAATATGGGGTTAGCAATTGCGATGGGTGGCGGAATAGGTCTAATGTTTGATCTATTTATCTTTGACGGTGTAGGCATCGGGATAGCAATTGGTGCGGGTGTTGGTATTGCTTTAAGTAGTTTTAACAAAGGAAAATAAAACTAAATACTGCGCATTATCAACCGTATAAAAAGGCACTCATGTAGGACATATAACAGTTAGCTTTTTGCTCCTTCTTCGTCTATTTGACCAATAATTTTGTTCGCTTAAGTGGACATTATGCATTATAGGAAATTTCGTGAATAAACTCATTTATATTATATTAACCGTAGCAGTCATGACTTTTATTTTATTCAAAGTTAGTAAAGATGAATCTTTTCAACTTTTTGGCGATATCATCACAAGGGTAGAAACAACTGAAAAAGTTGTTGCGCTGACATTTGATGACGGTCCTACAAAAGGAAAAACGGAAGAAATTCTTAAAATATTAAAAGACAATAATGTTAAAGCTACATTTTACTTAGTTGGAAAGGATATAGCGAGAAATCCAATACAAACAAATCTTATACTAGAAGATGAACACGAGATCGGTAATCATTCTTATACGCATGATAAAATGATCTTAAAAAGCATAAACTTCGTAAGAGAAGAAATTGAGAAAACAAATCAAGAAATCCGGAATATTGGATATTCAAAAAACATCACTTTTAGACCGCCTTACGGAAAAAAGTTAGTTATCCTACCTTATTATCTAAATAAAAATGACATATTATCAGTTACATGGGATGTAGAACCTGATAGCGCTTTAAGCTTAGATTCGAGTCCTGAGGACTTAGTCGACTACACGTTAAAACATACTATGCCGGGTTCGATAATTTTAATGCATGTGATGTTTGAATCACGTAAGAATTCGATGGAATCTATTTCTGGAATTATTAAAGGGCTTAAATTGCAAGGCTACCGTTTTGTTACCGTATCAGAATTATTATCCATAAATGCATAAGTGAGTAAAAAGGGCGACAACAGTTGGTTACTGCTTCAGTATCTCTTATTTTAACCAAGTATTATTGACTTCTTAGTGAGGCTTTATTTGGCTACAGGTGTTTTCGAATTTTTAGAATAATGGAAACAGAGTTCCTGTTTTTCTTTGAAATGCAGAAGCAATTAGCGGACAAGTACCCGTCATCAACTACAAGGAAACATTGCCATTAATATCACGAGTATCTATGACTATAAACATTAATTCTTTTACTAAGCTGCAATACAATGATGATCATATACATGTAGCTTTTTCATCCCCGCAACGAGTCATGAGTTCAGCAATTTTGAATGGTGGGCTGATTAAAGCAGATCATATTGTAAATCGTAAGGTACACGAACATTCATCTTCTTGCGAAGCTCCTGATAGGAGTCTGTGCGACTATGCCAACACTCAAGGTTGGCAAGGTAACGTTGTTGGCATGATGACAGCGGCGTCGATGAACTCTTTGTGTATTGAGCAAGCTTGTGAAGAAGGCGTATGTCTTACTGTACTGGTTACTACAGGGATAAATAATGCTCGCCGTGCAGGAGATAAAGCTGACATACAGGAGATATTAGGCGTAACAGAAGAAGCAGGCACTATTAATATTATTTTAATCTGCTCAGCTAGGTTAACCGATGCAGCCATGTTAGAAGCCGTCATGATTGCTACAGAAGGAAAGGCTGCCGCCTTGCAGGATGCCAAGGTTTTAAGTCCCGTCTCTCGTCGGTTAGCTACAGGAACTGGAACCGATGCTATTGCTGTTGTTAGTGGAGATGGTCCACAAGAAATTGCCTTTTGCGGTAAACATGTCTTGCTCGGGGAATGGATTGGACGCTTGGTTATCGCAGCTGTGACAAATTCATTAGTTGCATAGCGTTTATGGGGATGGCACTTTAATAGGTGATATTTATTGTTCAATATCAATAATTATATTATTGATATTTTGCTTACGTTTTTGTGTTGTTTACATGTAACATGCTAATGAATAGCAAAGAAAACACTTAGCTGTTTTAGTTTTGTAACATTTTAGTTAGCAATTTTTTTGTCCATAATTAGGGCGTTATGTACTAGGGAGTAACTATTGAGTTTGGCAAAGAATTTCAGGATGATGTCTCTGTATAATCAACGGATGAATGATCAGTTAATGGATAGTTGTTTAGCTCTATCAAGTGAACTTCTGGAAAAAGATACAAATTCTTTTTTTTCTAATATTATTGGTTATTGGAACCATATAATTTTCGGTGATTTGATTTTAGTAGGTCGACTAGCCTCAAACCAAATAGGTCAGCTGTCAGCACAAGACTTATCTTTATTCCCGACACCCAAATCTCCACAAGATATCTATTACAGTCAATTGTTAGATATTGCAGTTTTAAGAAAACAGATTGACGAACTAATAATCCAATACTGTACCAACTTGACCGAAGAAGACTTTGAAAATTTTATTACTTACCAAACAACCGAAGGTGTTTCTATAACTAAGTCAGTAGCTGACATAACACAGCATATATTTAATCACCAAACACATCACCGTGGGCAATTAACATGTGTATTAAGTCAGTTTGGTGTAGATTACGGCTGTATGGATTTACCTGTTATCGTTTCAGAAGGTAGTCGTACTTAGTATTAACTTTGAAGTGCGACAAAAGTAATTGTTGCTGTTCCTTCAGTCACGAGTGGCGGAGGGAATTACACTGGTTCATGTTCTATATTCGTTACTAAGGTGATGGATATACGGTGTAGATGAAGGCTGTGATTCAACATAAAAAACTCACCAATACGGCTCCTTAATTACTGAACTGCAGCTATTCTCGCAATTTAAGTCAATGATTACCGCCACTTACTAAACTGTTAGTTTCTAAAGTAATTCAAATGTTATGTCCGAATATGGCGAGTATTAAATAGAATGATGCTTATAATTGAGACTCTTTATATAAAAGGGTTTAATAAATGACAATTGATTTTTTAATAAAAGCACTCCCTTCTGATATCTTTCATGAGATCATGTTTAAAAATAATGAAGAGTTAGAACTTGATGGTGCTGCTTGGATTACTGTAGATGCTGAGCCTGGATACCCGTGTCGTGTTTCTCTCTCAGATGCAAAAATTGGTGAAAGAGTGTTAGTTTTGTCGTTCTGTCATCATAATGTCAATTCACCTTACAGGGCATCCGGACCAATATTTGTTCGTGAAAAGGCTAAAACAGTTAATTTAACAATTAATGAAGTACCTAAAAATCTACGCCAAAGGTTACTTTCAATAAGAGCTTACAACTCGAAAAATCTAATGATCGAAGCGGAAGTGGTGCAAGGTACAGACCTAGAGTCTTCGATGGATAGGCAATTTCAGAATAACGAAGTCGAATACATCCATATTCATCATGCAAATCCAGGTTGTTTTAGTTGTAGTGTGCATCGAGCCTAATAAGTTACCGAGTGCTAAACAGTTGGGTAGTACTCGTTGCTTGCACATTTTAGCCAACGACTTTACGTTATTTATTATGGTGTTAGTTCCTTTTCTTTGATATTGTATTTATTATTTTGGCAAATTGTTAATAGTTCTATGTAATTGTTTTTCAATTTAAAAAGTAGAAAGCAAACTTAACAAACAGTACCGGCATATTATCAATTTGCGGTTTTTGCTTTTTATCATTTTAGTAAATAGTTTTTCATCTTTATAAGATGTTGGGCATTTAAAGGGATTTCGACTTAGTAAATGGAAGAATTCAACATATCAACTTTTCGATTAATAAATCAATACGCGGGAATAAATAGTTTTTTAGATACTATTTTAATTGGTGTTGCGGAAGCAATGCCCTACGTTCTTATTCTCATAATTATGTACTTATGGTTTGACGTAAACATAGAAAAGAAAAGAGCTGGCTTTAATTCTGGACTTTCAGTGTTACTTGGTATGTTCACTAGTTATGTTATTTCTATTTTTTATCATCACCCACGACCGTTTGTCGATAACTTAGGTATACAGTTAATCGAGCATGCTCCAGACTCATCATTTCCTTCTGACCACACGACTTTTATTTTCTCTATATCTGTAATGTTATTATTCAATAGAACGACGAGAGTCATTGGTAGTGTGTTATGTGTACTTAGCTTTATTAGTGGTCTGTCTAGAGTTTTTGGTGGTGTCCATTTTCCTTTAGATATTTTCGGGGCTATTCTGGTTGCAATATTTTCTTCGGCGCTAGTGTTTAAATCCCAGAGTAAAACAAATAGCTTGTTTGATTGGCTGGTGTACAAAATGCGTGACATGTCACCAAAGCAAAACTAAAACAGTGAACGGTAACCATACAGGATGATTATTTGATAATGGATGTTAAAAATTTAAAGGAAATATCTAACTGGCGCAAGAAGGACCATTGGCCTTCAGATTTTACAACCGACCAACTCCAGACTGCAACATTTTGTCTTGATAATGATTCTCAAGTCCTTAAACATAAGCACCACAAAGAAGATAATTTTTGGTATATCGTAAGTGGTAAAGGTACAGTTTTACTTGGCGATATAGAGTTTCAAGTAATTGAAGGAGACTCATTCATGATTCCAAAAGGTGTTGTCCACTCAGCTAAAACTGATGCAAATAATAAAATGCGGATATTGCAGGTCGAGTGTGTAGTATATAGTAAACCCAAGCCTGAAAATAAAGTCTAGCTTACAATAAAAATCAATAAGAACACGCAACAGTTAGCTGGGTTCCTCAGCATTTAGCCTACTCTTATTTATCTATTAATGAGACATCAGCTCTATTTTGATATTTATCAAAACTGTTTCGTTTAGTTTAACCAATCACATGAGATGTTAACTTATTGATTTCATAAGGTTGTCATGTTGTGTCGTTTAAACGTCGCGGTATAAAAATTGAATTCATATAAAATAAGAACATAATTTACCTCGTTGTTATTTAAGTATTAAAGGAGATCGATTTGTTCCTTTCAACAAATAAATTAAAAACATTACGTAGAGAAAAAGGCTGGTCACAAGAGGTGTTAGCTAAAGCCACAGATTTATCTGTAAGAACTATTCAACGTATAGAATCTAATGGTAAAGCATCAGCTGAATCGACCCTTGCCATTGCTTCTGTTTTCAATTTATCCCCTCAAGTCTTGAAGGCAACTTCTGACGAAATTGAAGTTAACTGGACGAGGAAAATGATTATGAAAAATATGATAGCCTTGTTAATTATATCTGCCGCAATTGGGATGTTAATTATGCTGGGACCTAATGGGAAATTTTATATAGATGCAGCCACCGGTATATTTTTAATTCTCTTCTTATACGCAGCTACAATTATAACCTTTGGTACAAGAGGGATGTTTAACTCGATAGTGGGGCTTAAATATTTATTTACAGAGGAAATGATTGGTGGTTCTAAAGCTAGGTATCTAAGTGAGCTTTATACTAGCCAAGTTAAGTTTTTGTATGGAGGATCGCTAATTGCCTTAATTATTGGTTTTATTGCAATTTTAGGTAACATAGAAACATACGATAACTTTGTCTTCCAAAGAGCATCAGGTTTTAATTTAATCGTTTTGTTTTATGCAGCGGTACTGAGTGAAGGTGTATTTAGGCCATTAAGTATAAAACTAAAGACTTGTGATCTTAAAGAATAGTCATGCGTTAGACCATTAAGAGAATCTGTCGCAGATTCAATTTAATTATAGAGGAATAATTTAATGAAGGTTTCATCAATATTGCTATGTATTACGCTTATATATTCTCAAAGTCTTCAAGCAAACGAGGAAGACAAAAAAGAAGTGAAGCGAGTATCTCTAGGGTACCTTATAGCGCTTCAACAGTTAAAACCAGAGTTAATGGCAGAAGTAATGCACCCTAATCTTGCTAAACGTACTTCTTATATGGATGCTGAAACGGGAAAAGGTATGTTGCATGACACCAGTTATGAAGAAATGATTAAATATGCGAAGTCTTGGAACATCAATAAAGACAAATTTCCTAAAAGTCCGACTAATGAAGTTTATATTCTAGACATTCAGGCTGGGATGGCATCTGTAAAGTTGGAGTCGGACAATTGGTATGAATACCTACACTTGGTTAAAATCGACAATCATTGGAAGATCGTAAATTTGTATTGGCAGAGACACCCTAAAAATCACAAGGATTGACTTATATGCATAGGAACGCTTTAAAAAGTCACTCACATGAGTAGATAAATAATTATGTAGCGCTTTATCCTGTTATTTTATCCAACAACTATCGGCTGCTTATCGTGGCATTAGGTATCAAAGTGTAGAAATGAGCAATTTAAAAATATCTGTTCTTACAAGAACTGATTGGAAAATATATAAACAGCTACGGCTATTATCATTACAGGACTCTCCTGACTCATTTGGTTCAACCTATGCTCGAGAGGTTGAATATTCAAATGAAGAATGGATTTCTCGTTTAGATACTTATGAACGAGCAAAATATTCACTGCCATTAATTGCTAAATTGAATGGAGTCGCCATTGGTTTAGCTTGGGGATTACGTCATAACTGTGAAGATCAAACTGCTCATGTATATCAAATGTGGGTTTCACCGATGGCTCGTGGAAAAAATGTTGGTAAATTACTGCTTAATAAAATTATTTTCTGGGCCAAAAAATCTAATTTGCAAGGGGTTGTTCTAGCGGTTACAACAACAAATCAAGCAGCGGTTAGTCTTTACCAATCTGTGGGTTTTAAATTTATTGGAGAGCCTGAAGTACTACGAGAATTTTCGCCATTAATGGTTCAAAAAATGAAATTAGATTTGTGTAGGGAAATAGCTAAAAAGCCATTAAATCGAGACATCGAGTAGTAAAATCATATATTCACAATCTGAGCGGTAAGATTAGATTTGGTTGAGCCCAATTTAGTTGTTAGTAACATAGAATCTTTGGTCAGTGGTAATTGATAGCTAAAAAATTAGCGAAGGGGCGATATACCGTAGGCCGGTGTTCGCTCTTCATCATTCAGCCCCAAGCTGTGATGTTACAAATTCTTCATTTACTAAAATGAAAGAGTTTATTCATTTAATGGAGCAGAAATGCGATTATGTTGCATCACCTTATAAAACTGAAATAGAGTGCGGCTCTAATTAATCACTTAACCCTAAAAAATAACACTTGGCTGTTTTTACTTTGCTTTATATTTTGATAATCAATTTTCTGCCCCCTTTATTGGGTATTAGCTTTAAGGACGTGAAATGAAACGTAGGCAATTTGTTAAAGCGTCATTGGCAAGTGGGGCCGCTATTATAGGAATAGGATCTGGAACATTTCTACTCATTGAAGAGACCAGCACAAAAAGCCTTACTGTACGCTTTGCTTTAAAAAAGCTCGATGAATTATCTAATGAAAACTTGGTAAATGCCGGCGAGTGGGATCCATATCAAGTATTTACGCATTGTGCACAGAGTGTCGAGTTTTCAATGTCCCTATTTCCAGAACATAAATCGAGTATTTTTAAGCACACGGTTGGTAAATTAGCATTCTCAATTTTTTCAGCTAAAGGCAAAATGACTCACGGACTAAATGAGCCGATTCCTAGCGCTCCAACACTTACTAAAAGTTTCGATTCATTAATAGCGTTAAATCGCCTAAAAAAAGCATTGATTGAATTTGATAATTATCAGGGAATTCTCGCGCCACATTTTGCATACGGCGAACTTACAAAAGCTCAATATGAAGTCGCGCATTTGATGCATTTATATGATCATCTTCAAGAAATAAGTTATTAATTATCGACTCAAACGTACGAAAATATTTGGCAAAATTGTGTGTAGATTGTTTATAGCCAACTTATTTAGCGTCGTTATAACACTAGGGAAAACTGAGTATGGAAGCACTAAGAGAGTTTGTCGCAACTTTTATCTATATTGTTGGATTGTTTTTAGTATTTTCGATTTTTGACGAATTTTTTTGGAAGATCTTCTTTGCTGGAATAGCATGCTTTGTTACTGCATATTTTGTTTGGCCTAGTAAAAGTAGAGGTCAAAGAGAACAGGAAAATTCTTTTATTGATATATTAGAAATTGTAATAGAACTACCCGTTGAAACCTTTAAGTGGTTATTTAGATTACTTGGTCGCATGTTCCGAAATAAAGACGGTGACTTTGATATTGATATCGATTTATAAAGCTAATCAAAAAAGATTAAAAACAGTTCTGTTTCGTTTTTCAACAGTTTAGCAAACTTTTTTTAGCCCCATATATGTTTAAAATAGCTCTATTATCTTGAATACCTTCTGTTTTTAGGTAAATATAACAAGCTCAATAATATGGGGTTTACCCGTTAGCTCTAAAAGGATGTTCGATGATAGATTTTAATAACAAAGGTTTTTTCAAACTTAAGCAGAACCCTGATTTTTCAGAAAATGTTAGTGATTTACTACTAGACGATGAACAAATAATTGATTCATATAAATCGATGCGTGATGGTGTCGTCTTTACAAGCAAAAGAATAATTGCAGTAAATGTTCAAGGTATTACAGGAAGTAAAATAGACTTTACATCATTACCTTACAAAAATATCGTCGCCTATTCGATTGAGACATCAGGTACATTCGATCTAGACTCTGAACTAGAAATATACTTTTCAGCGGTAGGTAAAGTTAAATTCGAATTTACAGGTAGGTCTTCATTGCTAGAAATATCAAAAATAATTTCTAGTTATTTGTTATAAATTCTAAATTCGCTAATGATTGATAGCTACCCAGCGGCTCAAACGTAACTTAAACTTGTTGGTTAACTTCGACGTTAGTATTTTAGCTTGAAATTACGCGCTAATATGGCATAACTTGCATAAAGGATTACTTCACCATCGTGGAATATTTTATAGATATTAAACAACCAAGTGCATCAGAGTTTTCTGAGCTACGGGGAAAAGTAGGTTGGGGTGATACTAGTTTGGAAATGGCTCAAAGCAGTTTAGATAACTCCTTGTTTCATGTTAGTGCACGTATCGATTCAAAGTTGATTGGTATGGGCCGAGTTATCGGAGACGAAATTATGTTCTTCTATGTTCAAGATTTGGTCGTAGATCCTAATTTCCAAGACCAAGGGATAGGTATGCTTTAATGCAGGAAATTGAAAAGTACTTAGCGATCACGGCTAAAAAAGGAGCAACAATTGCTTTGTTATCAGCTCAAGGAAAAGAATCTTTTTATTCGAGATATGGTTTTTTTGAACGCTCTGGTAACCCTCTGGGTAAAGGTATGTGTAAGTTCGTATAGACAACTCACCAATATTTACAACTGACAAATACTATTGGTTGTTGTGTGTATTCATTCTTTTAGCCACTATTAACACTCCCTAATGGGGTGTTAGATTGATAAGGCGTTATTGTTCATGATAAATAAAATTGATTATCTTTATATAGGGCTATTTTCAATAACCTTATTTCTTAACTTTGCGCCATTGATGCGCGCTAAACTTGAAACTAAATTTATCAGCCATAAAAGTAGTGAAGTTCTGTTAAGTTTAGCACCACTATTGCTTTGGCTTACTTATGATTCAGCTTTAACTGATACGGTTCAGGGGGATCTGATTTTTGTACTTTGTGGTGGCATGTTTATTTATATTTATGCAGTAAGTTACTCAGCCCTTAAAAATCGCGTAAATACTTATAATAAAATATCAAAGCAGGGCTAAAGTGGATATTTTTCTTAAAACGCCACTATTTTTTCTATAAGAGTGTCGTTATATTTCTGAAAGGATAATTAGTGGAAATTTCAAATAAATTCAAAATAATGATAGTTGTTATTATTATACTTATGATTTCAATATTCGTATTTTCCAAAAGATATATAGAAAATTACACCTCTGACTTTATAGATCATAATATCTATTCTGCTGTTCTTGAAGAAGATAGGAAAATATTCATTCGTTTACCCAAAGAGTACGATAAGAAAAAGAGTTACCCTTTGATTATTAAAACAGATGGGAACTTTAATTTAAGTCGGTGGGATGAATCAATTGCAGAGTTATCTCATAAGAATAAAATAGAAGATACAATTGTGGTAGCAATCCCTAATCTCTTTTGGTTTGACTCAAGAAATAGGGATCTTGTGCCTCCTTATGCGAGAAAAGATGTAAAAATAGAAGCACGTCCTAAGATGGATAATTCTCCTTCAATATTTGGTAAAGCCGACCTATTTTTAAAATTCATAGAAACAGAAGTTCTGCCTTACGTAGAGCATCATTATTCTGTCAATGATAATCGAGTCTTAAGTGGTTTTTCAGCGGGTGGTAGCTTTGTTTTATATACAATTGTGACTAAGCCTGAACTTTTTACTGGCTATTTTGCATTTAGTCCAGCAGCTTGGTATGACGGATCCGTTGTCGTCAGTGAATTTAAGAATGGGTTAAATAATGTTAACGTTAAACCTTTGTTTTTATATTTAAGTTTAGGAGGAACTGAAAATGAGATTATTACGGGGTCATTCAAAGGATTATTATCAGCAATAAAGTCTCAAGCACCAATAAACTTCTATTCTAAACATAGTTATAGTCCAGGTGCTGGCCATATGGAGAACCCCTATATTTCAGTGCCTAAAGCCTTGAAAGCGTATTATGAATTTAGAACTAACAAAAGTAACAAGCAGTAGAAAATAATGCGGCTGTTATATCACTCGCTTCATTATCTTACTAAATTCCCCCATTAATTGGGCGATATATTATTAGGAGTAAATTAGAACAATGGAGCCAGATTATAGCCAATATAGCTTAGATGAGCTGTATGATGTCCTTGAAAATATTAATGCTGAAAGATATCCAGATAGATTAAAAATAATTAAAGAACAAATTTCCGTTATGGAAAGTAACTTATCTCAAGAAGATCCTGTAACTTTAGTAAATGTTGAAGACTCAGGTGTATCTTTTGTGATAAATAGAATTGGACAAGATGATTATAAAGTTAACATAAGTATCACTTATAACCTCATAATTTCCTACCAAAAAACGTGGTATAACTTTAATTTTAGCGCAAAGGAATTAAAGTATTTAATTAAGTGTTTAACTCAAGGAATAGATTCATCTCATGGCAATAGCTCTATTTGGCGATCAAATAAAGTTATTGTGAAAAAGAGAAAGTCTTCTGTTTCATTTTGTAAAGTTAGAATGTACCGTAGGCTTTTTATTTTGGGCTTCAATATTGTTCCTGCTTCAATCTCAGGAAAAATAATTTCAAGCTTAAATGAAGTTGAGATTTAATGAGGTAATTAAACTAGTGCTAAACAGTTGGTTAGCACTTTTTCCTTGTACATTTTGCCAACTATTTATACGCTTTGTAAAGCGTTATGTATCTAGGAGAAGTTTTGAGTATACGATTTAACAAAAAGTCTTTGATCCGCTGGAAGGTCTATATAGATCGTTCGCGAATGTATATTGGATATGTACAGTTTTTGCTGATCATTTTTGTTTCTATCAAATCACTAGGTGATAACCCTGTAAAGGATTTTGTATTTAATAGTCCATTGGTTGCAGTCCCTGTTATTTTGGTAATCTTTGTGTTGGCTTCTTTGGTGATCGGCTATCTAGATTCTAGACTTGGGTTTCGAGAAGAAGAAATTAGAAATCACTCTAAATCAAATCCTGTATTAATGGATATTCAAAAGTCTCTCGCAGAGTTAAATGATAAAATTGAGAGAATGGAGCAAGATAAGAAAAACACCGATTCTATTGGAAAAAACACATAACAAGCCAATCCACCGAGATTAAAACTAGTTGTCTAGTGTTACTTGGCCAGCTATTTTAGCCAACAATTAATTGCCGCTACAGTGGCGCGATACGTATTTCATATATAAAGGAGTTTCAATTTTGTTTAATAGATTAGTAATGATTTTTGTAATCAGTTTTATTATTGCAGGCTGTAGTAATAAAAAGCACCAGAAAAACATTACTCCAGAAGCCGTAGTTATTAAAATTACTGAAACGTTATATTTATCGAGTATTACTTTCTCTGACGAAGTTATTGATGGGGAATTTAGAACTGAATGTGAAATGCTACCCATGGTAACCAAGTCAATTTTAGACTCATCAAAAACTGACTCTAAGAATATACTTCCTAGCAATAATATAGAAAACGACCAATACGAACTTAAAGTAGAGTTTGTAAACGTTGTTCCAAACCGATGGGCATTTTTAGCATTCAGACCTAGCTCGAATGCCACGATTAAAGCTTCTATTATTAAGGCTGGCGTTACTCTTCACAGCACTACAAAGATAATTGGTTCTGGGGTTGCTTTTGGAGCATGCGATAGACTTGAAAAAATATCTGTTGCAGAAGGAAGGTACATTTCTAAATGGGTATCCAAATATATTTAGGTTAACCATACCTATAACAAATCTTTGAAAAAGGAAGAGTAACAAGTAGATGATTTTTCTTCCTAAAGCAGATACAAGAAGTTAATCCGGACAAATAACAGCTAGTAGTTGTTCGTGCTTCAATATTTTGAAACCATTTTTTCCTCGTAATGGGGCGTTAGTCAGTGGGGGATATTTGAAAATTACAGGAGAGTGTTTCTGCGGAAACGTTAAATATAGTATCGATGGAAAACTTCATGATGCAAGGTCATGTCATTGTTCTCGATGTCGGAAGGCTTTTAACTCGCAAGCTTCAGCTTACGCAATTGTAGAGCCTAAAGAGTTTAATTGGGTATCAGGTGAAGACTTGTTAACTTCATATATTGGACAACATGGTTTTGGTCTCCAGTTTTGTAGTAAGTGCGGCTCTACCCTTAGTGGTGTTTATAAGGGAGTTGTGCACGGAATTACACTTGGATGCGTAAATGGCGATCCTGACATTAAACTTGGTAGGCATATTTATGTTGGGTCGAAAGCCTCTTGGGAAGTTATTGCCGAAGGAGTTCCACAATATGATGAATATCCACCAACAAACAGCTGATTAGATTTTATACGTGAAGGACGTTTCATAACCCATCGAAGAACGTTGATATTTTTTCACTAAGATAGAATTGGGAAATTAGTAGAATCTAAAAAAATTGCCGTTAGCCGAATTTATCTCAGGATAAAACTGGTTTTCAATGCTTTATTCAGATCACATATTTTGAAGTAGGTATGAAAATTTACTAGTTTTCATGTATAAAACATTGTAATATTTTTGTTTATGGATTGTTATAGAATATATGATATTGTTTAAATTGTTGAGTTTGCAGGAAAATTTTTGGATGTTGTTGAATAATACCGTTTTGTTAATAAACTTAATACGAGTAAAGCATTCAACCGGAAACTAAACAGAAATTACTGCGTTCTATAATCAATTCAACCAATAAGGACATACCATGAAAAATATACTCGTACTAACATTAGTTTCAACTTTAATTTTAGGCTGTTCTTCAACAAGCATGACATTAAATGAAAAAGATACTGCGTATTCGAAATATATAGCAGAAGAAAATTTTTCTAGTAAAGAAAAAGTTAATGGATTTAAATTTAGTGGTTGGAAGTCTCTTTCAGATAATTATTTGATAATTACTGCGGTTCATAAGAAAGATTACCTTATAGAAACAAAAGGTCGTTGTTATGATTTACATAATTCAGAAGGTATTAAGTTAAATCGATCATCTAACATGGCTATTTATAAACTAGGTGATTCTATTTCTCCTTTAGGGATAACCACAGAGAAATGTTTTATTAAGTCAATTTATCCTATTACAAACATTCAATCAGACTATTTAGTAAATATCGGCAAATCTGCTGATAACGAAAGTTAGCAAGTAATCCCAACGGATAAAATTATCACTTGGGTGAACAGGTAACCCACTATATTTCTGCCCATATGGACGTCAGGCGTATAAGCAATCACAAGGATTTGAGTTAATGTTAGATAGATCTCAATACAGGCCGTGGAATATGGAGTTAAATGGCTTTTGTACGTTAATGCACTTAAGCCAATTAACGGGAATACTGATACCTGGTTTAGGTTTCTTTATGCCAATAATTATGTGGGTTTCTACTAAAAATGAATCAGCTCACACTGATGCTCACGGTAGAATCATTTTAAATTGGATGTTCAGTTTCTTCATTTATTTTCTTGTTATATACGGATCTTTTGGTTGGAGGGGAGTTACT